>Ga0209075_1000550_pt1 | contig 36860 bp, 26 predicted proteins | sample Stecom2011_FD_187523 | JGI IMG/M metagenome (GOLD analysis project Ga0209075, IMG submission 187523) | Agricultural soil microbial communities from Utah to study Nitrogen management - Steer compost 2011 (SPAdes) (version 2) | ecosystem: Environmental > Terrestrial > Soil > Agricultural land...
AACCGAACTCATACTACAAATTAATAATCTGCCTTAATTTAACCTTGAGAAAAGCGATGGTTGTAATGACCATCGCTTTTTGTATTTTAGCAAGGACCTAATTGTTCAAAATCATGAGAACCTATTTAATTTTTTCATTCTTTTGCTGTAGTTTTCAATGGCTTTTAGCTCAAAAAATCTCATCTCAAGATTCAATTTCTCGCGTAGCAACAATTAAACATCAAGTTGACGGAGCCGCTATTCAGTTCTTTCCAGACGCTCCACCATTAGAACAAATTGCCGGAGCACCAAAAGCTTTCTATTCTTATTATTGGGAGTTTGATGATGGCAGTTTTAGTAAAGAAGAAAACCCGAAACACCAATACAAAACACCTGGTAATTACGAAGTAAAACTTTGGGCTACCAATAATTACGACACGGGAAAACCTCCTAGTTCTAGACCCAAAAAAATTACGGTTAGTAAAACCGATCCCTCGTTAAAAGATGAAGCTTCCATGAATGAGGATTTCATACTTCAACGTAATAGAGAACCTATGCCAAATGAGGAAATGATCTTAATTGTTAGTTATAAAAACTATTTAAACTACAAAACAAACGGTAAACTTTTCCTCTTCTATAACGAACAAAAATATAAGGCCAACAATTTTAATGTTGAAGACATTAGAGCCTACAATAATGAAAAACATTTATCTAAAACCGATTTTGTTTACACTAATATTATAGACGATTCCAATTATACACTATTAGCATCACTGAATAACGATTTACTTAGTTTAAAAGGAAAACCACAGGATTCTACCATTAAAACCAACCTACCCTTAACTTTAGAATCATCAAAAGCATACTATAAAAATTACGAGGAATTTGAGATTAACAACATGGAACCTAACGAAGAACGAAATTTGTTTTTCACCTTAAGAACCCCTCCTGAAATGCTTAAAGATACGAGCGCCATAATTTCTGTCCGAGGCGTGTACGTACCCGATGTTAATTACGACAATCATAAAGTAAAAGACATGGAAATGGAAATAGTAACTTCTCATGACCCAAATAAAATGTCTACCAATAGCACCTTTATGAACTATAGATTGGTTCGCTTTAAAACCTTAAAGTATAAAATTAAATTTCAAAACAATGGCGAAGGTCCTGCAAGAACCATTCGTTTGGAAACCGATATCCCAGACATGTTAGACAAGTCGACCATAGTGGTTACCGACATGTATCCTAAATGCGAAATTTGTCCAAAAGAAGAAGTTAAATACAGTTGCCTAGATACCACCTTTACAGATACTCAAGCTATTTTTACTTTTAAAAACATTTATTTACCAGGCAGTGAACAAAAAAATGTAAAAGAGTATGATTCTACCAAAGGCTTTGTAAAATACAACATCAAATTTGCTAAAGATTTTCACAAACAAAAAACCAAAAGTCGAACAGCTATTATATTTGATAAAAATGAACCCATCATTACCAATTATTCTACAACTAGATTTATGCCTGGAATTTCTATTGGAGCAAAAGCAGGTTATAATTTATTCTCAGACTTGAATAGATCCGAAAGTTATTTTTTAGGAGCAACCATTTCACCCTATAAATCGTATCGCTGGTATTGGCAAATAGAATTACTAAACAGCTTTCATAAGTACAAAGGCAAAACAAAAATTGAAGAAACTTTAGTTTCCGGACCTCAAGGATTTCAGTTTGTTCAACGTACTACAACCAACACCAGTTATAAAAACATTGATTGGGAAATACCCATACTTATGCGCTACAACCTCAACAATTACATAGGCCTAGGAACTGGTTTCCAAGGCATGTTTTCTATTAGTGAAAAACAACAACAAGAGGTGTTAATTGAACAGTTTGAAGGAGACAGGGATGGTATGTTAATGAACAGTGCTGAATCCAGTAATGAATACTCCAATACATTTACCAACTTTAGAACCGGCTTACTGTTTGAGGCTACGGTGGGTTTTGCTCGTATAGGACCAAGTCTTGGTGCACGTTATGTACTTAATTTTAAAGAGGATTATAATTATTTACAATTGTATGCTATATGGAAATTCTAAATTTTAAAAACTCCTTTTGCAGTTCTTTCTCATGAAAAAACACCTATTTCTATTACTTCTCTGTATTGGAAATTTTGCTTTTTCGCAGAATTTAGAAGAAACTATTTATACGGCTACCGAAAAATTTATTGCAAACAAAACCCTTCAAACCCTAGAAACATTAAGCCAACAAGAAACATTATTTAAAACTCAAATCTCAACGAAGGAGGAACAATTGGCTTTTATATTCTTATTATGTAACAAAGGCTATTATTTAAAAGATTTAAACAGATTCCAAACGGCTATAAAAGCTTATGAAACAGCATGGACGTATTATAACGAGAACCAAATTTCTAAAATTTCCAATTACGATATTATTGAATATTGCTTAAAACCTCTTGGAAACCTATACACCAAAACCAATAATTACACAGATGCTGAAAATATCATAAAACAGTACCTTTCCATAGCAAAAAAAACTAAAAACAATGAACAATACATAGCAGGAATCATCAACCTTTCTGTGTTGTATCAAACTCGAGGCATGCATCAGTCGGTGGTTGATTTAATTAATCAGAATCTAGAATTTTCAGGAATTGCTCCCAAGCAAAGAGAGAAATTATACACCCTAAAAACTTCTAGTTTAATTTCTTTAAACAGCTCAAAAGCCTACTTTATAGAGAATGATTTTAAACTTCCCGAGTCGAAAAACCAATACCGTAAACACCAACTAGAATATGAATTGGCCCTAAAACAAAAGGATTACAAAACAGCTTTAGTACATTTTAATAGGTCCCAGCTATTTCAAACTAAAGATTCACTTACAAAAAGAGAACTGGCAAAAAATTATTTAAAAAAAGCACAGTTACATTATTTACTGAACGATTTTGATAAAGCTAATACTGACTTACAAGAGGCTCTACATACCTTGCTTCCAAATTTAGAACAACCCGCCTTGCCTGACAAAACTTCTTTATATGCCGAAAATACCTTTATTGATATTTTCGACATCTTGGCAAGGTTACAATCTCACCCAGAAGTAGCCATTAAATATTACGATTTAAGTTTTTACGTGTCGGATTTATTAACTGAAAACTTGACCTCCCAAGAGTCCAAAATTGCCAATCAAGTAGATAATAGAATCAGGTCTGAACACTGCATTGAATTGCTTTTTAAAATTTATCAAGAAAACTCAGATCCCGAAATTTTCAATCGCGCATTAACCTATGCCGAAACACATAAAGCATCTGCTTTAAAAGATATTTTTAAAAAGAAATCTTTATTACAAAAACATCCTAACGATAGTCTTTTATTAAAGGAACAAAAACTTTTAAGATATCAAGAACGCTTAACAGAAACACTTATTAAAACACAATTAGGCTATCAAACAACAACAAACGACAGTCTTAACAAAGAGCTTCTAAACCTAAGTATCGATTTAAAAAATCTTCGAAATAAAATTGAAGTCGCATATCCTCAAGCTATAGACAGTATAAATGTTGAGGATGTTCAAAAAAAACTACTACAGGATAAGGCCAATCTAATTGTCTATTTTTATGGCAAGAATGCTATCTATCAGTTTATTGTTTCTCAAAAAAATACAAGCTTTTTAAGAATTAATTTAACTAGTGAAACAAAAAACAGTCTCATTAATTTCATTCATTTATTTGATGGACCTTCAGCTATTAACAACAACATCAAATTGTTTAGCAACCAAGCATATAACTTGTATAAACTACTAAATATAAATGAGGTTGCTACCGCAAAAAACCTCATCGTTATTCCGGATGGTTTATTAAATTTCATTCCTTTTGATGCCTTATTAACAGCACCAACTGAAACTAGTAATTTCATGGAAATGCCTTTTTTAGTAACCCAACAAACTATAGCTTACAATTCCAGTCTTACTTTCTATTTGGAAGCGCAGTCTAATTCAAAAAACACAGGTCTATTGGGTGTATTTCCTGTATTTGAAAACACGAATCAAGTCCTTAGTTATTCTGTAAACGAAGCCCAAACACTTAAGGACGAAACAAACGGTAATATTTTAATGCATGCCAAAGCAACAAAGAAAAACTTTATTGAATCGGCATCAAAATATGCCATTTTACATTTATCCACACACGCAACTGGTGGCGATTTCACAAATCCAGCCAGCATGGCTTTTTACGATGAACCCATGATGCTAAATGAGTTGTACAGTCTAAACCTCAACCCGAAGCTTGTAGTTTTAAGTGCTTGTGAAACGGGCATTGGTAAGCTTCAAAAAGGCGAAGGCGCTATGAGTATTGCTAGGGGATTTCAATATGCTGGAGCTAAAAACCTATTGTATTCCTTGTGGCAGATTAACGATGCCTCCACGGCCCAATTAATGAGCTTGTTTTACAAAAGTTATCAGAAAACTAGGTCGCCTTTTATGGCTAACAGACAATCCAAACTCAACTACTTAAATAGTAGTTCTATAAGTAATATAAAAAAGTCACCTTACTATTGGAGTGCCTTTGTTTACTATGGAAACCTAGATCCAGAAAGAAATTCAACGCCAATATTATATTATATTCTTATCGGCTTAGCTGCTTTAATTATTGTATTTTTATGGTACAAATACAAAAGGTAATTATGAGTGATGTTCAGAGTTTAGAGTTAAAAGACTTTCTTTTAAAAAAAGGTTACGCAAAAATCAAACTTAAGCTAACCAAAACCAATCATTTTGAGATAAAAGCCACCATTAATGGCGTTAAAGGTCTTTTTATTCTTGATACAGGAGCTTCAAGTTCTTGTGTAGGTTTTGATTCCCTTGAAACCTTTAAACTAGAAGCCAAGGACTCTGAAATAACAGCAGCTGGAGCTGGTGCTACAAATATGATCACTCAGATTTCTAAAAAAAATCAAATCAAAATAGGAAAATGGAAACAAGAAAAAGTTGCTCTTATTCTATTTAATCTAAGTCATGTTAATTCTGCTTTAATAAGCCACAATGCCCAACCTGTAGACGGTATTATTGGTGCAGATATATTAAAAAAAGCAAAAGGAATTATTGACTATGAAAAAAGGTACTTATACCTGAAATTATAATATTTTATTTTTATTAACCAAAGACTCGAATTAAACAACCCCATGCAATCATCCATTATTATTGCCGATGACCATCCTCTAATCCTGAAAGGCTTAAACGATTTCCTCTTAGAAAAAAAATACAACGTTATAGCCAGTGCTGTAAATGGAAAAGAGGCCTTTGAACTTATTGAAACCCACAAACCAGAGATAGCCATTCTTGACATACAAATGCCTTACCTATCAGGCCTAGAGATAGCAGCAAAATGCCAAGAAAAAAACTACGAGACTAAAATAATCCTAATCACTTTCGAAAAAGATGAGGCTATATACAAACAAGCAAAATCTTTAAGTATTTACGGTTATGTTTTAAAAGAGTTTGCCCTTGCTGAGATTGAACATTGTTTAGAAGCTGTATCAAAAGACATACCTTATTTTAGTCAAGAATTGCTTTCCTTTTTAGAAGTTGATGAAGCTCCAGAAGAAATTGCTAGCTTAACTCCTACTGAAATAGAAGTTTTAAAACACATCTCCGAAGATCTAACGGCAAAAGAAATTGGAGAAAAGATGTTTATATCTTTCCGAACAGTTGAAAAACATAAAAGCAATATAAATAAGAAACTTAATCTAACCCCTACAAAATATAGCCTCCTATTTTGGGCAAAGGAAAACAAGAACCATTTACTATGAAATATACGTAGTACTACGTATTGTATGCTCTGTTATTAATCCCGATATTTGTGTTGCTATTAATTAATTCTTAGGGAGAATTATGGAAGCTCTTGGTAATTTATTTTATCTAGAGCTTTCTTCGTATATAGAGATTTCATTAAACACCCATCCATTTAGTTGTTTTGGACAAGCCATGGCTTATATTATACCTATAGGTATAGCGTATGTATAGCGTATATTCTATATAGATAGTCCATACTTAAGCCATACCAACCTTATGCCATCCTTAGATTCTTTTCTTGAAAACAGCTTGATAGATCTAAATACCTCCTTTATTTTTTATTAAATTAAAGTTGGTTCCTTTTGCAATGGTCCTAAAACCCTCATAAAACCTAAGAATTCTTCTACAAAACCGAAGGCTAATTTAATGCAAACCACTCAATAACACATATTTAAACCAAAAATACGTAGTAGTACGTATTGTTTCACCTGTTTATAATTCTGATATTTGTGTAGCTATTAATCATATCTCTAAGGGATAACCAACAACAACTCTGTGTGATTAAAAGGATAGAGTTGTGTTTTCCCTTAAGGGTATCAACAAACCCTAAATTTTTACAACATGGAAAATGAATCTGAATCTATTAACAAATATGCAGTTATTGGATTAATAATTTTAATCATAACCGTTATTTCACTCAATATTATTGTTAGTTTCTTTTAATTAGTTATTTATTTTAAAAAAAAAAGCGCAATCGGTAGTACCGATCGCGCTTTTCACTTTTATTAGTTTCTTTATAACTATAGCTCTAAAGCTTTTTTAATGTCGTTATTCATTAATAACTCTGTAGGATTCTCTAGTGCTTCTTTTACAGCTACTAAAAACCCTACAGACTCCTTACCATCAATTATTCTATGATCGTAAGATAACGCTACAAACATAACTGGTCTAATCTCAACTTTGCCATTTATAGCCACTGGACGCTCAACAATGTTATGCATTCCTAAAATCCCACTTTGTGGAGGATTGATAATTGGAGTTGACAACATACTTCCAAATACTCCACCATTAGAAATAGTAAAAGTACCTCCAGTCATTTCGTCTACCGTAATTTGTCCATCACGTGCGCGTAGAGCCAAACGTTTCACTTCAGACTCAACACCTCTAAAAGTTAAGTTTTCAGCATTTCTAATTACTGGCACCATAAGTCCTTTTGGTCCTGACACAGCAATTGAAATATCTACAAAATCGTAAGTAATCATTTCGTTTCCATCTATCATTGAATTAACATCTGGATACATTTTTAACGCTCTTACAACAGCCAAGGTAAAGAAAGACATAAAGCCTAGTCCTACTCCGTGTTTGTTTTTAAAAGCTTCTTTATACTCATTACGTAAAGCAAAGATTGGTGACATATCTACCTCGTTAAAAGTAGTTAGCATGGCAGTCGTGTTTTTAGCTTCTACCAAACGTTCTGCTACCTTACGACGTAACATAGACATTCTACTTCTAGAAGATCCTCTGTTCCCTCCTGTTGGTGTTCCCATTGAAGGTACAGCTTTAACAGCATCGTCTTTAGTAACACGTCCATCTTTTCCGGTACCAGCAATAGTTGAGGCATCAATACCTTTTTCAGCTAAGATTTTTTTAGCAGCAGGACTTGCCGTACCAGTTGCATAAGTTGTTGTTTCAGCCGCAGCAACAGCAGGTTTTTCCTCTTTTTTAGGAGCTTCTGCTTTTACATCTTCTTTCTTTGGAGCTGAACCTCCTTCTGGTTTAGATGCACTTGTATCGATTAAACAAACAACAGCTCCAACAGCAACAGCATCACCTTCTTCAGCTTTTAGTGTAATAATTCCACTAGCTTCAGCTGGTAATTCTAATGTAGCTTTGTCGCTATCTACCTCAGCAATAGCTTGGTCTTTCTCTACATAATCTCCATCTTGCACTAACCAAGTTGCTATTTCTACTTCTGTAATTGACTCTCCTGGTGAAGGAACTTTCATTTCTAAAATCATAATTATAATTTTATTTGTAACCTATTTGCTTACGTTGTTTTTGTTCTATTTTTTTGCCCTTCTATTATGCATCATTTAAAGTATCGGACAGGAATCTTTAAATTGTTTATTCTACTTTAGACAACCTTCTAAAGTGTATTGTAAATATCTGAAAAATGTTTTTGTTTTTTAAAAGGCAATACCTTCTTCGTGTCGTAATTATATGTGCTAGACATAGCGTCGTAATTTTTGTCGTTATTAAACGATTGAAATTCTGAAGCCACTTTTTTATAGTTATCTTTTTCTAATGAAAAATCAGCTATCGATACAAGCAATAAAAAAACGAACAAACTTTTTTTCATTTAACGTTGATTGTTTTTAGTTTTATCAAAAACAAAATCTATCACTTCTTTATGTCGTTTTTTAGAACGTACTGCGCTTCCTGCAGCTGGAGCTCCATAAGGTCTTCTTGATGCAACTCTGAAGGTTTTAGTTTCTTCCAAGTGCATTAACATATGACTGTATGCTCCCATGTTTCTTGGTTCTTCTTGAGCCCAAACAACATCGTTGGCATTTTTATATTTCTTTAAAACAGCTTGAATATCTTCTACTGGTAATGGGAATAATTGCTCAATTCTTACCAAAGCAACATCATCTCTTCCAAGTTTTTCTTGTTCTTCAAGTAGATCGTAATAAAATTTACCAGTAACAAATACTAATGTTTTAACCTTATCTGCTTTAGCCTTTGCATCGTCAATCAACATTTGAAATTCACCATTTACAAATTCATCAACACTAGATACAACTAAAGGATGACGTAATAAACTTTTTGGAGTAAATATGATTAATGGTTTTCTAAAGTTAGATTTAACCTGTCTTCTTAATATATGGAACATATTTGCAGGAGTTGTACAGTCTGCAATAAACATATTGTCTTTCGCACAAAGTTGTAAATAACGCTCCATTCTTGCTGAAGAATGCTCTGCTCCTTGCCCTTCATAACCATGAGGTAATAACATAACCAATCCGTTTTGGATTTTCCATTTATCTTCGGCCGCCGAAATATATTGGTCAATCATAATTTGAGCTCCATTACTAAAGTCTCCAAATTGGGCTTCCCAAATAGTTAAAGTTTTAGGGCTTGCCATAGCATAACCATAATCAAAACCTACAACACCATATTCTGAAAGCAACGAGTTATAAATGTAAAATTTACCTTGCTTGTCACTAATAGAGTTGTGTAATATAATTTCTTCTTCGCTGTCTTCTACTTTTACTACCGCATGTCTGTGAGAGAAGGTTCCTCTTTCCACATCTTGACCAGAAATTCTAACATCAAATCCTTCTTCTAAGATAGATCCATAAGCTAAGTGTTCGGCCATTGCCCAATCTAACTTATCATCGTTAAACATATCCTGTCTAGATTCTATTAAACGAGATATTTTACGAATAAACTTTTTGTCTTTTGGTAAAGTTGAAAGAACTTTCGTAATTTTAGCTAAGCCTTCCTTAGGATACGTAGTGTCCACAGGTTTTAACATTTTATCTTCGTCTACCGTTAAGTAGTCTTCCCATTCATTTTGCATAAATGGAGTGATTACCGTTTTTTCTACTTTACGGGAGTCTTCTAAGTTTTCTTCTAGTAAATTTTTATAATCTTTTTCTAGCTTTTCAACATAACCATCAGTAATTACACCTTCCGCTAATAACTTCTTAGCATAGATATCTCTAGGGTTATCGTGTTTTGAAATAGCTTTATATAGTTTTGGTTGTGTAAAACGAGGTTCATCACCTTCGTTATGCCCGTATTTTCTATACCCTAATAAATCGATAAATACATCACGCTTAAATTTCATTCTAAAATGAAGCGCAAATAACATGGCGTGAACTACAGCTTCAGCATCGTCTGCATTAACATGTAAAACAGGTGACAAGGTTACCTTTGCAATATCAGTACAGTAAGTACTTGACCTAGCATCTAGATAATTAGTTGTAAACCCAATTTGGTTGTTTACTACCACATGAATGGTTCCATTAGTTTTGTAGCCATCCAACTGCGCCATTTGAACAATTTCGTACACCAACCCTTGTCCTGCAATTGCCGCATCTCCATGAACAATTATTGGTAATACCTGGGATGGATTATCTGCGTACTTATCGTCTTGTTTAGCTCTTGCTATTCCTTCTACTAACGCACCAACAGTTTCAAGATGCGATGGATTAGGAGCAATATTTAAATTTATCTTTTTACCGGAATTTGTTATTCTATCGCTCGTCCAACCTAAATGGTATTTTACGTCACCATCAAACACTTCCTGCTCGTAATCTTTACCATCAAACTCGCTAAAAATATCCTTGGCAGATTTACCAAAAATATTTGTTAGGGTACTTAAACGCCCTCTATGCGCCATTCCCATAACAAATTCTTTTACATCATAATCTGCAGCAGTTTCAATTAAAGCATCTAAGGCTGGAATTAAAGACTCCCCTCCTTCTAATGAAAATCGTTTTTGACCCACATATTTAGTATGTAAAAAAGTCTCGAAAGAAACAGCTTGATTTAATTTTTTAAGAATATATTTTTTCTGATCAGTTGTAAAGTTCGGATGATTGTCGTTAACGTTTAGTTTTTCTTGGAACCACTGTATTTCCTCTGGTTGTCTTATATACATGTATTCCACCCCAATGGAACTACAGTATATTTTTTCTAAGTGAGCAATTATCTCTTGTAGGGTTTTAGGGCCACCGGTTCCAATTACTTTACCTGCGTTAAATACAGTGTTTAAATCAGCTTCAGATAAACCAAAGTTTTCCAAAGCTAAAGTAGGCGCGTATTTTCTGCGGTCTCTTACAGGGTTTGTTCTGGTAAACAAATGCCCTCGCGTTCTATAACCATCAATAAGTTTTATAACCTGAAACTCCTTTGTAAGGCTTTCCGAAACATGATCGCAAGAAATTGGCTCTCCCGATTGCTCGAGATTACCAGAAGACTCGCTACCAAAATCGAAACCTTGGAAGAATGCTCTCCAACTAGGTTCAACGGAATCCGGGTTTTGTAAATATTGATCGTATAATTCAGCGAAGTAAGCTGTATGCGCTGCATTTAAAAAGGAATACTTGTCCATATAAAATGAAAAACTAAAGCGTTTAAACTAATATTTATACAAAAGTACAACATTTAGTAAAATTAGGAATGGTTTTATTACATTTATAAGGTAGTAATTTTAATGAAAATCTCAAAATGAAAAATCTAAAGTCTATTTTCAGAAATTATAGTCTATTCACCATTGCATTTTGCCTTTTTACATCTTATTTAATGGCACAGGAAAATACGTATAATCATAAAAGCGACTTTTGGGATCATGTACGTTTTGGAGGTGGCATTGGTTTAAGCTTTCAAAATAACTATTTTAGTGGAACTTTGTCGCCAAGTGCTATTTATCAATTCAACCCACAATTTGCTTTAGGGGTTGGACTAAGTGGAACTTATAACTCTAGAAAAGACTATTACAAATCTACTATTTTAGGCGGGAGTATTATTGGACTTTTTAACCCTATTAGAGAGATTCAAATCTCGGCAGAACTTGAAGAAAACAATGTAAACATTAACTGGGACAACAGAACCGGACTAACAAATGAAAACTACTGGTATACATCATTATTTTTAGGAGCGGGATACCGCACCAAACATGTAACAGTTGGAATTAGATATGATGTATTGTACGACAAGGAGAAAAGCACATATACCGATCCATGGATGCCTTTTATACGTGTATATTTTTAAAAATTTTGAATTAATATCGTAGCCCCTAACTATATTGATGTTTAAACCATACTTTTTGCCACTCTCTTTGTAGTAATAAAAAGGTAACCTGTTCTGAAAGTAAAAAAACATCACTTCCGTCCAATTGTTTAATTTTAGTTTCTGAAACATCTATAATGTATAGCAAATTTAAGTAATCCATAAATTTCTTTTGGATCAACTTATAAAGTGTTTCATGCAACATTAGTTTTAAACTAGATGGCAATACATCATCATCAAAACTTAAATCGACGTTAGCAGACAAGAAATCCTTATTCAGTTGTTGTACTAGTTTTTTATACAAATCAACTTGTTGAGAATAATCTAATATATCTTGTGTTGAACTAAGTTCTTTCATGATTACACCTTTTCTTAATAAAAACTACACTTCTCTACTCATTAACTCTTTCCCAAAAGCAATGAGTTCAAACTTTTTATGTTCAGGAACTTGTAGATTATCTAATACTAAAAAGGCTTTATTGGTGTAGTTTTCAATTTCTTTTTGTGTAGCTTCTGCTGAACCACTAGAAACAAAAATTTGCCTTGCAGTTTTAATTTTTTCAGAATGATCAGTTGTGGTTAAACTAAATAAGTGTAGTAACTCAGTTTTTTTATCTGGTTGCGCAAACTCTACGGCTTTTAAATACAAGTATGTTTTTTTGTTTTCTATAATATCGCCACCAACCTGTTTACCGAAGGTTTCTGGATTTCCGAACACATCTAAATAATCATCTTGTAATTGAAATGCAATACCTAGATTTCTACCAAACTCATAAATTATATCTTGATCTGCTTCTGAAGCTCCAGCAACGATAGCTCCCATTTTCATAGCTGCTCCAACTAGAACTGCTGTCTTATATTCAATCATTTTTAAATATTCTGGAATAGAAACATCGTCTCTTGTTTCAAAATCAACATCAAATTGCTGTCCTTCACAAACTTCTAAAGCTGTTTTGCTAAATAATTTTGCTAGAGCTTGAAATGTATTAGGGTCGTAAGTTTCGAATAACTGATAAGCTAGAATTAACATAGCATCCCCAGAGAGAATCCCTGTATTTAAATCCCATTTTTCATGAACCGTTTCCCTACCTCTTCTTAATGGTGCGTCGTCCATAATGTCGTCGTGCACCAAAGAAAAATTATGAAACATTTCTATACTTAAAGCAGCATTCAAAGCTGCTTTATACGATCCGTTAAAAATCTCTGCCGACATTAAAGTCAATACCGGACGTAAACGCTTACCTCCTAATTGGAGAATATAGTTTATTGGATTGTAAAGAGACTCTGGTTGTCTTTTCTTCGTAAAACCGTCTAAATATGAAGTAAAAACTTCTTGATAAAATGATACTTGTTGCATCGAACAAAAATAGTGTAAATGCAGTTACTTAACCAATAAGTTTTTATAATATTAACAAATCTAAAAACCCTGGAAACTATTTTGGTTTTTAAAGTTTCCTATCGTACATTTGTCCCTCATTATGAGAGACAAAATACTTATTAATTCGGCAGATATGTTTTTAAACTTTGGGTTTAAAAGTGTAACAATGGATGATATTGCCAACAAAATTGGTATTTCTAAAAAAACCATTTACCAACATTTCGAGACAAAAACAAAGTTAGTTGAAGCTACAACTCTATATATGTTTGAGTTTATATCTCATGGCATAGATTGTATTTGTGCTTTAAACAAAAATCCAATTGATGAAATTTTTGAAATCAAAAAATTCACTATTGAGCATTTAAAATATGAGAAATCATCGCCTCAACATCAGCTTCAAAAGTATTATCCAAAGATTTTTTCTAAGTTAAGAGCCAATCAGTTTCACATCATGTTAGACTGCATTGCCAACAATTTATCTCGAGGTATAAAAGAAGGTTATTACAGAGACTCTTTAAACATTGATTTTATTTCAAGGCTATACTTTAACACGATGTTAAGCTTAAAGGATCCTGAAGCATTTCCTATAAAAGATTTTTCATTGAATTCACTTATGGATAATTATCTAGAATACCATATTCGCGGAATTAGCACGGATAAAGGAATTACAAAATTAAATAGCATACTCAACATCAATCAAAATTCATATTAGACTAGTATATTTATGAAAAACGCAACGTTAATCCTTATAAGTTTTATTTACACTTCATTTATGTTTTCGCAAGAAACTATAAATAAGTTTAGCTTACAGGAAGCCATCGATTTTGCTTTGGAAAACAACCGAACAGCTAAAAATGCCGTTCGAAACATTGAAGCCGCAAAAAAGCAAAAATGGGAAACCACAGCCACAGGGTTACCACAAATTAGTGGAAATGTTGATTATACAAATTGGCTAAAAAATCAAGTATCGATGCTTCCTGGAGAATTAGCAGGTGGAGAGCCAGGTACTTTTATTCCCGTTACTTTCAGTCCAAAACAAAGCATGAATGCTACAGCAACTTTAAACCAACTCCTTTTTGATGGCTCGTATATTGTAGGATTACAATCTGCAAAGGTGTATCTGGAAATTTCTCAGAATGCAAAAACAAAAACAGAGTTAGAAGTTCGTAAAGCTGTGATTAATGCTTATGGAAATGTATTATTGGCAGAAGAAAACTTAACTATCGTAAATAGAAACATTGAAGTTCTTCAAAAAAACTTAGATGAAACTACCAAAATTTATGAAAACGGACTAACAGAGGAAGAGAGTGTGGAGCAATTACAAATTACACTCAGTAGTTTGGAAAACCATTTAAACAATGTAGTAAGAAGTAAAAATTTAGCCTACAAAATGTTTAATATAACTCTAGGGATAGATTTACAAGAAAACACGGTATTAACCGATAATCTAGAAACCTTAACCCTTCAAAATATCTCTTTAGAATTACTTAAAACCGATGACCATATTGAAAACAACATCGATTATCAAATAGCAAAAAACCAAGAAGTATCTAAAGAACTTCTACTAAAACTAGAAAAAAGCAGTTTTCTTCCACGCCTTAGTGCTTTTGTTAATGCCGGTTATAACAGTTTTAGCGATAAATTCACCTTTACAAATAACAATCAAGAATGGTATGGCTCGTCGCTTTTAGGAGTTAGTCTATCAATTCCTGTTTTCAGTTCAGGTATGCGAAGTGCAGCTACACAACGTGCACAAATAGATGTAGAAATAGCTAAAGAAGAACTAACAGAAACAGAACAACAATTAAAATTTCAAATAGCAGCCGCCAAAAGCGATTATCAGTTCGCTATTGAAGAATATGAAAACAAACGTCAAAGTTTAAATTTAGCTGAGCGAATTGAACAAAAAAACCAAACAAAGTTTTTTGAAGGTATTGCCTCTAGTTTTGATTTAAGGCAAGCACAAACACAGCTGTACGCCACGCAACAAGAATTTCTACAATCTATGTTTAATGTTATAGCCAAAAAAGCAGAGTTGGAAACCATATTAAACACCATAAACTATTAAGCCAATTAACTATTTTATCACACCCATGAAAAACATAACAATCCTAATCATTTTAGCCTTTATCATCTCGTCTTGTGGCGACAAAAAAGCAAAGTCTTTTGATGCTGTGCTATCTTCAAATGATTTAACCGTATTAAAAGAAAAACGTAACGAAATTGATATCGAACAACAAAAACTAAATGATCAAATTGCGTTACTCAACAAGAAGATAGCAGAATTAGATACTATTAAAAGAATTCCTTTAATAACAACTTTTCAGGCTAAAACAGAGGTTTTTAATCACCAATTAGAAATCCAAGGTAATGTTACAACTAAAAGCTTAATTGTAATTACTCCAGAATACAATGGTATTTTAACCAATGTTTATGTAAAAGAAGGTCAGAAAGTAAAAAAAGGACAACTTTTAGCTAAAATTGACGATGGAGGATTAAGTCAGCAATTAGCACAACTGGAAATTCAAACCAATTTAGCTAAAACTACTTTTGAACGACAAAAACGTTTATGGGATCAAAATATTGGTAGTGAAATTCAATTTCTACAAGCTAAATCTGCTTACGAATCGCAAACAGAAGCTATTAATCAATTAAAAGAGCAAATAGCAAAAACTAACATTACAGCGCCATTTTCTGGAACTATTGACGATATTCTAACTGAACAAGGAAGTGTTGTAATAGCTGGTCAATCGCAAATCCTACGGATAGTAAATCTGGAAAACATGTATATAGAAACGGAAGTTCCAGAAAAATACATTTCAGATATTACCATAGGAAAACATGTGGTGGTAGACTTTCCTATATTAGGAAAAACCATAGAAACAAAAATCCGCCAAGTTGGGGATGTTATCAATCCGGCTAACAGAACTTTCAAAGTTGAAGTTAGTATTCCAAACGAAGACCAATCCATCAAACCAAACTTAACAGCACGCCTTAAAATTAACGATTACACCAACCCGAAAGCCATATTGATTCCTCAGAGTATTATTTCTGAAAATGCCCAAGGCGAACAGTACATTTATACCATTACCAATAAAAATTTAAAGGATGAAGGAGAGGTAAAACGTATAATTATAAAAACCGGCAAAACTCAAGGGGATGACATTGAAGTCCTTGAAGGTATTGAGGACGGTGCTGAAATTGTCCAAGAAGGAGCTAGAAGTGTTAAAGACGGACAAACAGTAAAGGTTATTGAATTGTCTAATGAAACAACAAAAAATTCTAACGACTAAAACTTTCCATAAATGACTAATAAAAAGAAAAAACAAGTCGATAAAGAATTTGGTTTAGCATCGTGGGCCATACACAACAAAACTACCATGTACGTGCTAATTCTGGTGATTTTTTATTTAGGGTTAGCGGCTTTTTTCGACATGCCTCGTGAAAGTTTCCCAGAGGTAAACGAAACCAAAATATATGTCAGTTCCATTTATCCTGGAAATACAGCAGAAGATGTTGAAAAACTAATTACTGATCCTCTCGAGGATGAGCTAAAAACAGTTAGCAACGTAGTTGAAATAACCTCAACATCACAAGAAGATTTTTCCATGATTATTGTGGAATTCGACGAGCATCTTTCGGTAGAACAAGCCAAACAAAAAGTAAAAGATGAAATAGATACCAAAACAGCCGGTGAAGATTGGCCCATGTCTAACGGAGCCAAAGTAAAACCAGATGTATTCGAATTAAGCCTTTCAGAAGAAATGCCTATTTTGAATATTAATATTTCTGGAGATTATACCGTTGAAAAGCTTAAAGAATATGGCGAATACCTTCAAGAAGAAATTGAAGATTTACTAGAAATCAAAAAAGTTGATATTCGTGGTGCTCAAGACAAAGAAGTAGAAGTTGCTGTAGACATATTTAAAATGATGGCTGCCGAAGTAACTTTTAGCGATATAATAAATACTATTAATAACGGAAACGTAACCATGTCTGCTGGAAACTTAATAGCAAGTGGACAACGACGCACCATTAGAATTTTAGGTGAAATAGAATCTCCCGACGAACTTAAAAACTTTGTTGTAAAAGCTGAAAAAGGTCATGCTATTTATTTAAAAGATGTAGCAACAGTTACTTTTCATGAGCAAGACAAAACCACCTTTGCACGTGAATTTGGCGACCCTGTAGTAATGCTAGACGTTAAAAAACGTGCCGGAAAAAACATGGTAGCAGCAGCCGAACAAACACGCGCCATTGTTCAAAAAGCTGTAGACAATGTGTTTCCTCAAGACTTAAAGGTTACCATAGCCAACGACCAATCCTCAGTTACCATTGGTCAGGTTGATGATTTAGTTAACAACATAATTTTTGGGGTTATTTTAGTAGTAACAGTATTAATGTTCTTTTTAGGATTTAAAAACGCCATTTTTGTTGGTTTTGCTATTCCTATGTCTATGTTCATGTCGCTCATGATTTTAAACCTACTAGGCCATAGTTTAAATACTATGGTACTTTTCGGATTAATTATGGGTCTTGGAATGCTAGTTGACAATGGAATTGTAGTCGTAGAAAATGTCTATCGACTAATGGACGAAGAAGGCATGAGCAGGTTTGATGCTGCAAAATTAGGTATTGGAGAGATTGCCTTTCCTATTATCATATCTACAGCTACAACAGTTGCAGCTTTTATTCCTTTGGGCTTATGGCCAGGTATAATGGGAGAATTTATGATGATCCTACCCATTACTCTATCTATTGTTTTAGGCTCCTCTTTATTCGTTGCTATATTTTTTAACTCGGTTTTAGTATCGCAGTTTATGAATATCGAAGACAAAAACATGCCTTTAAACAAAATTATTAGAACCACTGTTATTATAGCAGTCATAGGAATTTTAATTTTCATTTTTGGAGGAGATTACCGCGCACTTGGATCTTTAATGGTTTTTACAGCCATCATGCTTTGGGTTTATCGCTTATTCTTACGTAAATGGGCTAATAGTTTTCAAACTAAAACATTGGTTAAATTAGAACGCTGGTACGAAGGCCAATTACGTTGGGCTTTATCAGGTTGGAGACCTTATGCCTTAACCATTGGAACTTTCTCCCTATTAATATTTGCTTTTGTTGCTTTCGGAATTTCTTTAAAAACCCAACGTACCAAAGTGGAGTTTTTCCCTGATAACAAACCAAACCAAATTATTGTTTATATAGAATACCCTCAAGGAACTGCCATTGAGAAAACCAATGCCATCACCCAAGAAATAGAGAAAATTGTATATAGTGTAATAGACAACGAACAATATAAAGATGGCGACTATAATTTTATGGTGGAAAGTGCGGTATCACAAGTAGGTGAAGGAGCGGGAAACCCACAAGCAGATAGCGGTTCTTCAGCAGAAATGCCACACAAAGCAAAGATAACAGCTTCCATGCGCGAGTATAAGTTCCGTCGTGGAGAAGACAGTGAGTTATTGCGTCAAAAAGTTCAAGAGTCCTTAGTTGGTATTTTTCCGGGAGTACTTATTTCCGTTGAAAAAGATCAAAACGGGCCTCCAGCGGGTTCACCAATTAATATAGAAATAGAAGGTGACGATTACGACGAACTGATAAACACAGCAGAAAACATGCGTGAATTTATCAATAACAAAAACATTCCAGGTATTGATGAACTTAAAATAGATGTCAACAAGGACAAACCAACCATGAGAGTCATGGTGGATAGAGAAAAAGCTGGAGAATTAGGCATTAGTGCTGCTCAAGTGGGACAACAATTAAGACACTCTATTTTTGGATCTAAAGCGGGTATTTATAAAGAAGGAGGCGACGATTTTGATATTTATGTGCGTTTTAATGAAGAAAACAGATACAATACAAGTGCCCTTTTCAATCAGAACATCACTTTTAGAGATAATTCCGGGCAAATAAAAAGCATACCTCTTTCGGCTGTAACAAAATATGAAAACACTTCAGGTTTTAGTGCCATTAAACATAAAAACACGAGACGTATTGTTACGGTTTATTCAGCCTTATCTCCTGGTTTTATTGATGCTGGCGCTATTATAGCTCAAATTCAAAATGAAATGAAAAGCTATAAAGGACTTCCTGAAAACATAAAAATCGATTATACAGGACAAATTGAAGAACAGAAAAAACAGCAAGATTTTTTAAATGGAGCTTTATTAACTGGTTTAGGCTTAATCTTTTTCATCTTGATATTTCAGTTTAACTCCATTTCCAAACCGGCTATAATTATGTTGGCCATTTTCTTAAGTTTTATTGGTGTATTTGGAGGTATTGTAATTACAGGAAGTTCCTTCGTAATTATGATGACCATGGTTGGTATTATTTCGCTAGCAGGAATTGTAGTAAATAATGGTGTGGTTTTACTCGATTATGCCCAATTACTTATTGATCGTAAAAAGCAACAACTAGATATAGAAGAACATGTATATTTAGATAAGGATGATTTATTTGAATGTATCGTTCGAGCTGGTAGAGCACGTTTACGACCTGTACTTTTAACAGCTATTACAACCATTCTTGGACTAATTCCGTTAGCAATTGGTTTAAACATTAATTTCTTTACCTTCTTTAAAGAGTTTGATGCTAACATTTATATGGGAGGAGATAACGTGGTTTTTTGGGGTCCATTAGCCTGGACAGTTATTTACGGATTATTAGTAGCAACATTTTTAACATTAATAATCGTTCCTGTATTGTTTTTCCTTATCACCAAATTTAAAATGTGGTTACTTAAAAAAGTTAAAAAAGAACCTGTAATTGAAGCTCTTGAAAAAAGTCATTAATTTCTTTATCAATTAAAATTACGCTCCTCTTGAGCATTAATTAATAGCCAAAAAAGCCTCGACAAATGTTGGGGCTTTTTTATTTGATAATCGGTTAACTTCCTTAAATTTGCAACCTATTTAATAACTTGGACAAACAGCCAAGTTCAAATTTTAAATTTATGTATAGAAGTCATACTTGTGGTGAATTAAGAGCATCACATATCAATAACGAAGTTACACTTTCTGGTTGGGTACAAAAATCTCGTGACAAAGGGTTTATTGTTTGGGTTGATTTACGCGACCGCTATGGAATTACTCAATTGGTTTTTGATGAAGAACGTACACCTAAAGCTATGATGGAACAAGCACAAAAGCTAGGTCGAGAGTTTGTGATTCAAGTTACCGGAACTGTTATTGAGCGTGCTTCTAAAAACCCAAATATCGCAACAGGAGAGATTGAAATATTGGTTTCTAAAATGACCGTTTTAAATGAATCTTTACTACCTCCTTTTACTATTGAAGACAAAACCGATGGTGGAGAAGATATTAGAATGAAATATCGCTACCTAGATATTAGAAGAAATCCTGTAAAAAACAGTCTGATTTTCCGTCATAAAGTTGCTCAAGAGGTAAGAAACTATTTATCTAAAGAAGGTTTTATTGAAGTTGAAACTCCATATTTAATTAAATCTACTCCAGAAGGCGCTAGAGATTTTGTTGTTCCAAGCAGAATGAACGAAGGTCAATTTTATGCACTTCCTCAGAGTCCGCAAACCTTTAAACAATTATTAATGGTTGGTGGAATGGATAAATACTTCCAAATAGTAAAATGTTTTAGAGACGAAGATTTACGTGCTGACAGACAACCTGAATTTACGCAAATTGACTGCGAAATGGCTTTTGTTGAGCAAGAAGATATTTTAAATGCCTTTGAAGGACTTACTAGACATCTGTTAAAAGAAGTAAATGGTGTTGACGTAAAAGAATTTCCTCGTATGCTGTATGATGACGCTATGCGTTTATACGGAAACGACAAACCAGATATTCGATTTGGTATGGAATTTGGCGAACTGAATGAAGTTGCACAACATAAAGATTTCAGCGTATTTAATGATGCTGAATTGGTTGTTGGTATTGCTGTTCCAGGAGGAAATGCTTACACCAGAAAAGAAATAGACAAATTGATTGACTGGGTAAAACGCCCTCAAATTGGTGCCTTAGGAATGGTGTATTCTCGTTGTAATGAGGATGGCACATTTAAATCATCAGTTGATAAGTTTTTCGACCAAGAAGATTTAGCTAGATGGGCTGAAAAAACTGGCGCTAAACCAGGCGATTTAGTTTGTGTTCTTTCAGGAGAAAAAAATAAAGTACGTGCACAATTAAGTGCTTTACGTATGGAACTTGCAGAACAACTTGGTTTACGTAAACCAAACGAATTTGCACCACTTTGGGTTATAGACTTCCCTCTTTTAGAATGGGATGAAGAAACTGAACGTTACCATGCTATGCACCATCCATTTACTGCACCTAAACCTGGACAATTAGAATTATTAGCTACAAACCCAGGAGACGTAAAAGCAAATGCCTATGATTTGGTACTGAATGGAAACGAAATAGGTGGTGGTTCTATTCGTATTCACGATAGAAAAACACAAGCTAAAATGTTCGATTATTTAGGATTTACTGACGAAGAAGCTCAAGCACAATTTGGGTTCCTAATGAATGCCTTTGAATATGGCGCACCTCCACATGGTGGTTTAGCTTTTGGACTAGATAGATTGGTAGCTATCCTTGGAGGCCAAGAAACTATTAGAGATTTCATTGCCTTCCCAAAAAACAATTCTGGACGAGATGTCATGATTGATGCTCCTGCTCCTTTAGACAATAAACAACTAGAAGAGCTAAGTTTAAAACTCAACTTAAAGTCTTAATATATTAAATCTTGTCCCGATAGCTATCGGGACATATTTTTTAGTAGTTTTAGATAATGAGAAAGAAAATTGTTAAAGTTATCTTGTACCTAGCAGTAATCCTAACAGTTATTCTGTTTGGACTATACACCTATGCCTATTTTGTAATGAATAGTTAATTGATTTAAAAATACCGAATTTTAAATGAATTTGAAATATGTAATTAAACAATTTACACTTTGGAGATATAAACACATCTCACAAAAGAACTTTGTTTTAATATTAAGCATATTTGTAGGTTTATCTACTGGAATAGCTGCGTTGACATTAAAGAACATCACCTTTTCCATTCAGTCATTCTTAAAGAAAGGAATTGTTTTTTCTGAAAATCAGCTGTATTTTATTTTGCCTTTTATAGGCTTGTTTTTTGTTTTTATTATTAAAAAATATCTGTTTACGAAGGAAATGTCACCTTCCGTACCTCCATTTATAAAACGTGCGGTTCCTTCAATTTTATATTCTCTTTTAAGGCAAAAAGGTTTATTATCCTACAAACTTATTTATCATCCTATTATCCTAGCACCTTTAACTGTTGGGTTTGGTGGTTCTGTTGGATTATTAGGCCCAGCAATGACTTCTGGTTCTTCCATAAGTTCCAATTTAAGTAGGTTATTGCGAATTGACAAGAAAACTAGAACCTTACTAATTGCTTGTGCAGCAGCTGGAGCAATAGCCTCCATGTTTAAATCGCCAATTGCAGCCATTGTTTTTGCTGTTGAGGTATTTAGCTTAGACTTAACCTTTGCATCCTTATTACCGCTACTAATAGCGTCTATTTCATCTGTATTAACCTCTTACTTCTTTTTGGGAGACGAAGTGCTTTTCGATTTCACCATAACAGATAAATTCACAATTAGAGATACTGTTTTTTACATTATTTTAGGGCTTGGCACAGGAATGGCTTCCATATATTTCACTAAAATATATTTTTCGGTCTACTCCTTCTTCGATAGATTCAAATCTAAATTTACCAAGCTTTTGGTAGGTGGTTTTGCCATTGGAGTTATGCTGTATTTTATCCCACCACTTTATGGGGAAGGTTTAAGTTTTACAAAAGATCTTTTTGAAGGCAACTATTTAAGTGCTTTGGGCACTAATTTATTCGATAAACACCTTGATAATATTTGGGTAGTAATTGTACTATTAATAGGATTTACTGTTTTTAAAGCAATAGCAATGACTACTACTTTCGCCGCTGGAGGAGTTGGTGGTGTAATTGTACCAACCATGGTAATGGGAAGTGCATTAGGAAATGTAGTTGCTAAAATAATAAACAACATTGGTCTTGGTCATCAAGTATCGGAAGCTAATTTTACTTTAGTCGGGATGGCCGGATTAATTGCAGGAGTAATCCATGCTCCTTTAACCGCCATATTTTTAATTGCCGAAATTACTGGTGGTTACGAATTGTTTTTACCACTTATGATTACGGTAGCTATTTCCTATTTAATTACTAAAAACTACATGGAATACACCATTTACACCAAGGAATTAGCTGAAAGAGGAGATTTATTGACTCACGATAGAGACCAAAATGTTTTAACCACAATGAAATTGGACAGTGTGATTGAAAAAGACTTCATCTCGCTTAATCCAGACATGTCTCTGGGAGATATGCTTTACAAAGGTGTGTCTAAATCCAATAGAAACTTATTTCCCGTGGTAGATGAAGATAATCTTTTGGTTGGTATTATTCTTTTAGATGACATTAGAGGCATCATGTTTGATCAATCCTTATACGACTCGACAACAGTTGAAACCTTTATGCAAATACCTCCTGGTTATATAAACTACGACAAGGATAACATGACTCAAGTAATGCAGAAGTTTCAAGATACAAATGCCTGGAATTTACCTGTAATTAAAAATGGAAAGTATCTTGGTTTCGTTTCAAAATCGAAATTATTAACAGCGTATAGACACGAATTACTTAACTTTACATAATGAAACCCACTCTACTTAAATATATCACATTTTTTTGTTTTATCCTTTCAGCAACCAGTATTGTTTTAGGGTATGTTCTAGAAGAAACTTACTCTCAAAAGCTAATTGGTTTTGGAGTTGTTGGATTGTTTATTATTGTATTTCCTTTATTTTCATATTACAGATGGAAAGATAGAAACCTAAAAGACTATATGATTACGAAGGAGAGTTTAGAGAAAATGCGAGAATATAAACAACAAAAAGATACTTAGTTTAAATTCCGTTTTTCTATAAAAAATCGTTTCATGAGCTCGCTAGCTTCTTCAGCCAAAACTCCTCCTACCATTACGGTTTTTGGATGCAACTTGGTTTTTAAGGCTATACAGCCTCTTTCTTCATCTCTAGCACCATATACTATTTTACTTATTTGGCTCCAATACAAAGCTCCTGCACACATTTGACAAGGCTCTAGTGTAACATAAAGGGTACAATTATTAAGATATTTACCGCCTAAAAAATTAGAGGCAGCTGTAATGGCTTGCATCTCGGCATGAGCAGTTACATCAGTTAAAAGCTCGGTTAAATTATGCGATCTCGCAATAATTCTGTTATCTATAACTATAACGGCTCCAACTGGGATTTCGCCTTTCTCGAAAGCAGCTTCTGCTTCCTGTAAGGCCTTTTTCATAAAATAAGTGTCGTTCAACAAATTTTCCATACATGTAAAAATAAAAAAAGACAGCTATAGTATTATAGCTGTCTTTAATTTATCAATTTAAAAAATCAATTAGTTCTTAATAACCTTGTGGTTTGCACTAAATGACTCTCCGTTTATAGTAAGAATATAAATTCCAGATTGTAATGTATTGATATCTAATTCAACTTGGTTGAATAACTCTACATCTTTAGAAAGCACTTGTCTTCCATTAATATCAGTTAAAGTAAGAGTTACTTTTCCGTAGTTTTTCGTGGTTTTAATAAACAAACGACCATTGGTTGGGTTTGGATATACTTTATAACTACTTGAGTTAAATTCCTCAACACTAATAACTGTACAGTTAGCTAAACTAGGATCTGTATCTGGAAGTGTTGTAAAATCCTCAATTTGGTCTGTCATATTATAAGATGTTCCTTGGCTAGCATTTGCACCAACACCCCTTCTAGCAAACACTTCCCAAATTAAACATTGGTCTTCTCCACCAGTTAATAATCTATCCGCTTCTAAAATTCCATCTCTTCCGTCTACAAATCCAGGAAAACATCCCTGTAACTTTATACCATCGAGAACAACTTGCATAACTTTATTGTTACCACCTGTACCGTTATATAAATCTGGATCAAACCCATATTTTTCAACATAAGCCCAGGTTAAGTCCCATAACATAGTAGCCCAAACAAAGCCAACCCCGTGAGGACTAACAACGTTTTGAGTATCATTTGTGTCTCCATAAGTATAGTCGTTAATGGCAAAATCTGTACTATAAGGAGCTAATCGAATTCCTATTCCATTAGTAGGCTGACCAACAGCATAAGTACCAATTCCTCTAGGAGTTTCTGGTTGATCTCCTGGTTTCATAGTTAACATTAAACCAAACCAATCTGACCATCCTTCACCCATTTGTTCTTTATTCGTTAGACCTCCAAGACAGTTCTGATTAGGACCTCCTGTTAACCTTGTAGAGATTCCATGTCCATATTCGTGGGCTACAATTCCATTATCGAAGCTACCATCTAACATATAAGAGCCTGTTCCTTTTAAGGTAACATTTACAGTTTCAGTTTGCATAGCATTAATTATAGCCTGACCATTAGAGTAATTTGTAAATACAGAAGGAATTGTAAATGGAGGGTTTGGATCACCTCCCATAATTACCCATTCCGTATAAGCAGGATCATTAGTTGGATTGTTATGGTTCACTACAATAACAGCTATTGCCCCTGCATTTTGTGCGTTTTGAATTTTATCAACAAAAGCACAGGTTCCTCTCATTACGACTGCAATTTTACCAGTAAGGTCAGCAATAGCACCACAACCTTCCGCTGGTGTAGCAGAGCCATCGTTAACTAATACTAAATCTCCAGTAACAGGGGTTTCTCCAATACCAGTAATCCCTTCTCCAGGATTAACAGCACCATACCCTCCAGCTATAGAAGTATTATTTACTGTGATTAATTCTTGGATACCTCCTGGGGCAGACCATAAATACATTTGCATTCTAGGGACTCCACCATCAACTGGAGTTGCAAAGTTAGCATTATCTGTTCCACCGCCATCATGAGCTTCAGCTCTCACAGCATCACCACCTAATCCGCCATTTCCATAGTTATTCTGTTGGAAGTTTCCAGCAGCCTCATCAAAACCATAACGGTACCAAACATCATGCATTATATTACTAACATAAAATAAATTAGTAACAGAAACATCTAGGTATCCTGAAGGCTCTTGATTTATATTTAATTCGAAATCGAAATTTAAACTAGCTCCTCCCTCTGGCGAATAGCCTGGTTGGTTTGTATTGGCTGAATCATCGTAAGCATATACATTATTTCCTCTAGTAAAGGTGTATTCTGCGCCAGCAACTCCATTCGTATCATGCCATCCATATGGTGAAGCTACATCATCTGCAGGAGAAGTCAATAAAGTTCTACCTCCAAAACTTGGAGCTTCAACTGGAAATGCAAATACATTGTATTGAGATCCGTCAGCCACAAAAGAATTTGCTCTAAATAAAGTAAAATCTTCTTTGGTATTGGTGTTTGTATGGAACGTATGATTCGAGTGATTTCCATCACCAAAATTACAAGATACAACCCAATCATTAGTGTCAATTATTTGTCCTGTAACTGCATCCACACGTACACTCCACCAGTTTTTACCACTAAGAGTATCGATGCTTAAATCCCAAGCTAGTCTTAAAGTTCCATGCTCCTCTGAGTAAGAATAAACTAACTTCACAGGGATATTGGTTTGAGATACATTTCCTCCATTATAAACAAACGCGTTGCCCTTAGCTGAAATTAGCTCTAAACCTTGCACACCTCCTAGACCTAACTGGGAAGCTGCGTTTTCTAATGCGCTTTGTGCATCAATTTGAGGGGTTATTGTATTTACTTTACTACTAATATTACTAACAAAACCATTCGCATAATATTGAACAGCATTGTCTCTTACTGCAATACTAGAAACGGCATTGAAAATATCAATTCCTTGGTAACGTTGAATTACGTATACATGATTGACTTTTGTACTTTTAGAAAAGTACTCACTTGAAACAAACAAATCCTGAATATCTTTATCTGTCAGGTCGTAGGCTTTTTGGTTTTTGATTAAATACGCTTCGATAATGCTGCCAAATTCTGAATTACTAAGGTTATGCTGAGCAAAACCTACAAATCCAAAAAACAACATACCTAAAACTAATAATCTTTGGAGGTAATTTTTTTTCATTTTATCTTGAAATTTTTTAATATGAGTTTGACAAATATAGCACCCATCTTTTTATTATTATAATATAATCATAAAAATTCTTTAAAAGACGGCATAAAGACATTAAATTAACAGTTAATTTAATAATTTTACGCGATATTTCCTACCCATGACAACAGGCTTATTAAATTCTATTGAATGTCCAGAAGATTTACGCCAACTTCAACAAGAACAACTTCCAAAGTTAGCTAAAGAATTAAGACGTTTTATTATTGACATTGTTGCAACTAAAGAAGGACATTTAGGTGCTAGTTTAGGCGTTGTAGAATTAACCATTGCTCTGCATTATGTGTTTAACACTCCCACAGATTTATTAGTTTGGGACGTTGGTCATCAAGCCTATGGGCATAAAATATTAACTGGAAGGAAAAACAACTTTCATACCAACAGACAATTAAATGGAGTAAGCGGGTTTCCTAAAAGAGACGAAAGCATTTATGACACTTTTGGAGTTGGGCACTCCTCCACTTCAATTTCTGCCGCCTTAGGGATGGCTCTTGCATCACAACTTCAAGGCAATTTAAACAAACAACATGTAGCTATCATTGGAGATGCTTCTATTGCAAGCGGAATGGCTTTTGAAGGTTTAAATCATGCTGGGGTAACAGAGGCCAATTTGTTAGTTATTTTAAATGATAATGCTATAGGTATTGATCCATCGGTTGGTGCTCTAAAACAATATTTAACTAATGTAAAAAAGGGTACGGAAAAACAAGATAATATTTTTGAAGCCCTTAATTTCAATTATTCCGGACCTATTGATGGTCATGATATTTTTAAACTAATAACTGAATTAGAACGACTTAAGACCGTAAAAGGCCCTAAATTCCTACATGTTATTACAAAAAAAGGGAAAGGCTTAAAACAAGCTGAAGATAATCAAGTTACTTACCATGCTCCAGGAAAATTTGATGCCATTACGGGAGAATTAGTTTTAAAAAGCGATTTAAAACAAGCACCTAAATACCAAGATGTTTTTGGCTTTACCATGGTTGAGTTGGCCAAAAGCAATCCGAAAATTATCGGCATTACTCCAGCCATGCCAACCGGAAGTTCCCTAAAATACATGATGCAGGAATTTCCTGAACGAGCTATCGATGTGGGAATTGCCGAACAACATGCCGTTACACTTTCGGCAGGAATGGCAACACAAGGTTTAATTCCATTTTGCAATATATATTCCACCTTTTTACAACGTGCCTACGACCAAGTAATCCACGATGTTGCTATACAAAGTTTGCCCGTAGTATTTTGTTTAGATCGCGCTGGTTTAGTAGGACAAGATGGTGCCACGCATCATGGCATATTTGATTTGGCCTATTTACGCTGCATTCCAAACCTAATTATTTTTGCACCTAGCAACGAAATAGAACTTAGAAACATACTTTATACTGCCCAACTTGGAAAGTTAAAGCAACCCCTTGCCATTAGATATCCTAGAGGAAGAGGAATTACCTTGGACTGGCAAAAGAAATTCAAAGAAATTAAAATAGGGAAAGCTAACACTTTAAGAAAAGGAAAAAGTGTAGCTGTTTTAAGCATTGGCACAATTTCTAGGAATTGTACTGAAGCTATAGGATTATTAAATCAAGAAAATGTTGTTTCGCACTACGACATGCGTTTTGTAAAACCCTTAGACAAAGAGTTGCTTCACCGCATTTGTGGCAGTTACAAAATAATTATAACCGTTGAAGATGGCTGTATAAAAGGCGGGGTTGGTTCAGCTATTTTAGAATTTGCAGCACAACACAACTATAAAAACACTTTTAAAATATTGGGAGTTCCTGATGAATTCATTGAACATGGAACAACCGAAGAGTTACAACAAGTGTGTGGAATAGATAGTACGTCTATATCTAAAACAATATCCGATTTTTTAGAGTCAACCAACTTTTTTTAAAGATTTACCTTAAAAAAACTAATCCATATCGGCGTAATATTCTTGCTTATTAACTTCATTTGCTCCGGTATCATTCAATTCATTTAACGCCAACACAGTGGCAAAAACAACAAATAGGATTACTAACGCTCCTAGGAGATTTTTCTTCATTTTAGGTAAATTTGGGGTATTAAAAAATAAAAATAGATTATTAATCTTTTTTACGCAAGAAATCTTTTAGAAAAAATAGCATTCGCATTTAATTACAAAGCTATACCCTTAATTTTCTTATATTTTAGAATGGCCTGACTGTCCGATAGCAAAGACACATAATTACACACACTTAAAAGATTGTCGTATGTAGTACCATCTTCATTGAAATAAAGATCAGGGATACTTTTAAGAATCAGTAAGTCGTAATTTGAGGCATTTCCTTCTATTTTATTTATCACAGCCTTTGTATAAACATTTAAAAGTGTACTTATAACCTCAAAACCAATTATTTCCTTATCTATAACTTCTTGCGACTGATACACCTTCTTTACACTTATGTTAATAATGTCGTTAATTTGAGCTTCATATTGGCTTTTATCTAACAAACCTGTAGAAAAGCTACCATCTAATATAGCTTCTTCATTAGTTAGGAACACATTTACTGCTTCATTAACTAGTGTATTTATAGCTAAAGCTCTCAAATAACTTATACGATCTTGGGTGTTAGAAAGAAGATGATATTTTTCAGAAATAATGGTGTGTTTAACAAGATTTATTAAATACTCTAAGGCATATTCCTCTTGTATAAGCCCTAAATTAATTCCGTCTTCAAAATCAATTATGGTATAGCAAATATCGTCTGCGGCTTCCACTAAATAGGTTAAAGGATGCCTTGAAAAGCTTAAATCTCCAGCAGCTCCTTTTTTTAGTAAGCCTAATTCATTGGCAACATCAACAAACAAATCTTTTTCACTTTGAAAAAACCCATATTTCTTATCTGAAATATGATTGGTTGGCTTTTTAGGTAAAGATTCTTTTGGATATTTAGTAAAAGCTCCTAGTGTAGCATAACTTAATCGCAAGCCTCCTTCTCTCCCAACTCTGTTTTGGGTAACAATTTTAAAACCATTCGCATTTCCTTCAAAATCACATAAATCTTGATACTCCTTTTCAGTTAATTGGTTTTTATATTGCTTTCCGGTTCCAGATATAAAAAACTCGCCTATGGCCTTTTCTCCTGAATGTCCAAATGGTGGGTTTCCAATATCGTGCGCTAAAGCTGCGGCGGCTACAATGGCTCCGAAATCGTTTGGCTGATAACCATGAATGGTTTGTAAATGGGGATATTTCTCAATTAATTTAGCTCCCACTTTTCTTCCCAAAGTTCTACCAACAACACTAACTTCTAAACTATGTGTTAATCTGGTATGTACAAAATCTGTTTGAGATAAGGGAATAACTTGAGTTTTATCTTGAAGACTTCTAAATTCAGATGAAAATATAATTCTATCATAATCAACCTCGAATCCTAATCTAGTTTCATCCTGTTCTTTTCTTAACCGTTTATTTGTATCTCCATATCGTTTTAAGGAGAGTAATTGTTCCCAATTCATAACTACTATTTATCTGCTGCAAGATACATTTTTTCGTCTTTTATATCTGCATTTAACAAATCATATATAACCTTTTCTACCCGTTTCTGTGTTAAGAAATAGTTTTCAAAAACAAAAACTTATGTAAATCCATTAATATTTAGGTAACAGTTACATGACGAACCCTTAATTCTGAATTAACACCACCTTTACATTACCACAGTTTCTTTGCATCAACAAATTATCTAAAGAATTAAACATACCAATGAAACATATTATACTCTTTTTTATCCTAATTGCTTCTTTAAATGTACATGCACAAGATACAGGCTACTTAACCGGAAAAATTTTAGATTTAGATTATAACAACGAGCCTTTAGTATTTGCCAACATATTAATAAAAGGAACAACAAAAGGTACAACCTCAGATTTTGATGGTTATTATGAAATAAAAGACATTGAACCTGGAGCGTATACCATTATATATAGTTTTGTTGGTTATGAAACTCAAGAGGTAAACGTTGAAATTATAGCTAGTAAAGAAACCGTATTAAATGTTTCTATGAAAGCTAGTGCCGCCTCTTTAGAGGAAGTTGTAATTAATACTACTACTAAAAGAGAAAGTGAAACCGCTTTACTTTTAGAACAAAAGAAAGCTGTTGAAATAAAACAAAGTATCGGAGCTGATGAGTTATCCAGAAAAGGTATTGGTGATGCTGCTGGAGCAGTTGCTAAAATTTCCGGGGTTTCAAAGCAAGAAGGCTCAAGCAATGTATACGTTCGTGGTTTAGGAGACAGATACTTAAACACTACTATGAATGGGCTTTCTCTACCTTCCAACGATGTTAATAAAAAGAATATCGATTTAAACATATTCTCATCGGATATTATTGAAAATGTATCCATAAGCAAAGCATACACTTCTAAATTTTATGGGGACTTTTCAGCAGGAAATGTAGATATCTCTTCAAAAGATTATAGCGGAAATGGTTTTTTCAATGCCTTTACTTCAACAGGATTTAACTCGAATGCGATAGATAAAAACTTTGTTCGAAGCGAAGGCACTGGGTATTTTGGTTACTACGGAAGATATAACAACAACCCTTTTGCTGTCATTTTATCTCATGGTGTGGATCCTATAAGTGTTGGAACACCAATTGGAATAGGTTATGGAGCTTCAGCCGGAAAATCCTTCAACTTTAAAAATGGATCTCGAATAAACGTATTTGCAACAGCCTCTTTTGAAAACAATTACGAATACCGAAAAGGATCAGCTGTAGACTATACCTTAACTGAGAAAAAGGCTTTTATAAATAATGCGGAAGAATACGAATACGCTACCACGACCACCGCTATGACAAATGTAAACTATCGAATTGATGATAATAACTCTGTTAAATACAATTTTCTATTCATTAATAATTCATCTGACGTAGTGGGTTATTTTGGGATAGATGGAAAAGGTAGAAATAGAGATGCACAAGCGAACACCGACAAAGGTTTTTACCAAATGAATTCGCAATTCGATCAAACACAAATTTTTGTCAACCAATTATTAGGTAAACATACTTCAGGAAAATTTACTGCCGACTGGGGTTTCGGGTATAACTCTGTATGGTCCAAACAACCAGATAGAAAACGATTGAGTATTGAAAATTATCAACTAGCACTAGATAACGACATAAATACGAATCCAGTTTTTTATAGTAATGTTGTATTTGATAACCAACGTTATTTTCAAGACATACAAGACGAAGAATACAACGGTAGAATTAACCTTGCATACAATGCAAACGAAAATTTAAAACTAAACTTTGGGTATAACGGAAGAAGTAAACAAAGAAACTTTGAAAACATTCGATATGGGTACGACATTATAGACTCTAAATATCAAATTACTGATATAAACAATTTCAATAGTGTTTTCAACTTAAACAATTTAAGCTTAAACCCTAGCGACAATGGTATTTACCAGATAAAAGTTATCAATAACATTCCTACTGTATCAAACACTAACAGACCTGGGTTGCCAGAAAACACTTATAAAGGAAAACTTGATGTTTATGCAGGTTATGTAGATGCCGAAATTAAAGCAGGAGAAAAATGGCTAATCGTACCTGGTTTCAGACTAGAATCGTTCAAACAAGACATAGATTTTGACGTTATCAACTTAGGAAATCAAGGTAAAAACAAGATTAGCTCTTATGAGAATTTCTTCCTACCAAGTTTAAATGTAAAATATGCATTAACGGACAATCAAAACCTTCGTTTTTCTGCAAGTCAAACTGTTTCTATTCCAGAATTTAAAGAAGTTGCCCCATTTGTTTACGAAGACATTTCTACAAAAATTGGGGGAAATCCAGATTTATTAGACAAAGGTTTTTCTAAAATCTTGAACTTCGATTTAAAATACGAGTGGTTTTATACCAAAAGCGAAATTATTTCTGTGGCAATATTTACAAAAGAAATAAAAGATCCTGTAAACCTAGTTGTAGGAGCAGATGCTACAGGAACACAGCGTTATTTTAGAACTGGAGACAAGGCAAATGTCTATGGTATTGAAGTGGAATTGAGAAAAAACTTAATCACAAATGAAGATGACAACTCAAAGCTTTCATTAGGATTCAATGCAACTTACATGAAAACTAAACAAGACCTGTATAACTCCATTGATGGCGCTTACTATGATGTGAGTTTTAATAAACATGAAGACAAACTTCAAGGAGCGTCTCCTTTAATCCTGAATGCAGATATTAATTACTCGCCAACATTCGGGAACTACAAACCTGTAGCCAATTTAGTATTCTCATATTTCTCTAACAGAATCGATGCTTTAGGTTCCGGACAGCTAGGAAATGTTATTGAAAAAGGAGTCCCAACCTTAGATTTTATTTGGAGAAACAACTTTAACGAAAAACTGGAAATTAACTTCAGTGTTAAAAATTTACTTAATCCAACTATAGAATATTTTAGAGAAACAACCTTAGGAGATATTGCTGTAAACTCTGCCAATGGCAAAGGAGTTACAGATTACAAAAGAGGGATGAACTTAGGGTTACAACTTAAATACAAATTTTAAACACAATTAATAAACTAAACAAAAATTAAATCAAACTAGAAAAAAATGAAAAACAACTTAATTTTAGGAATTGCACTAATAAGCATGCTTTTCTCTTGCTCATCAGACGATACATCAGACATTATCATTACAGACAATAGTGTTACCAACAACACAAATGGAGGTAATCAAACTCCAAACCCAGAAACCATTTTCCTATCTGGGACTTATACCCAAGATTTAATTCTTGATGCTAACAATACTTACAAAATAAACGGATCTTTAATCATGGCTAGCGGAACAACCTTAGAGATTCCTGCTGGAATGACTATTAAAGCACTTGCTTCAGGAGCAAATGTTTACATAGCTATTTCTCAAGGCGCCAAAATAATTGCTAATGGTTCAGCAAATAGCCCAATTGTTTTTACTTCTGATGCGTCGTCTCCATCTGCAGGAGATTGGGGAGGAATTATCCTTTTAGGTAAAGCTCCAATTAACTCTGTTACTGGAAACGCTACTTCTACTTCTGAAATTGCAAGTTTACCTTATGGAGGTACAGATGCTTCAGACGACTCAGGTATATTACGTTATGTACGTGTTGAATATTCTGGTGGTGCTGCTGATGGACAATCAGAAAACAACGGGTTCTCTTTTTACGGTGTAGGAAATGGTACTGTAGTAGAGTACATTCAAGCTTTTGAAGGTAAAGATGACGGTGTTGAATTTTTTGGAGGAACTGTAAACGCAAGTTATGTTTCAGTTGTAAATGCTCAAGACGATTCTATAGATTGGACCGAAGGATACACAGGAACTATTACAAATGCTTATGTGAAACACGGTGCAGATCACGACAAAGGAATTGAAGCTGATGGATACAATACAGATTTCAGCAATGCCGCTGGATTCTACTCAAAGCCAACAGTAACCAACTTAACAATTATAGGTCAAGGTTCTAATACAGGAAACGAAGCTATTAGATTAAGAGCTGGAACACAAGGAGTTTTTAACAACGTATTAATTGAAGGTTTTGAAGAAGCTTTCGATTTAGACGGAGATGCTGGAGATAATCCAACTGGAGTTGGGGTAATCAATGGCGATTTACACGTAAGTAATATTACCTTCACTGATGTTACTTTAAAAATGAAAAATGATACTGCTGAAACATTTACAGAATCAGATTTTATCTCAGGTGAAGGAAATGGAACAGGAACAGATTATGCTACTTGGGGAGCATCATGGACTGTTGAATAAACACAATGAATTAGACTAAAAATAAAAAAGCATCCTAATTAGGATGCTTTTTTATGTAGTATAAAACTATTTAATTTCGCAGTACAACGCTAGACCTACCAGTCCATTGGTTTACACCTGCAATTGCATTGTTGTTATAATCTACTTCATTTAGTGTTTTATCATTCCAATAAAACCATTTGCCGACTTTTTTCCCATTATCATAATTCGCAGAAACTACTTTTCTTCCTTCTGTGTCAAAACTTAACCACTCACCTTGAAGCTTTCCATCTAGAGAGTAAGCACCTTTTTGGCTTACAACTCCATTGTCGTGATAGTAAACTACTTCAATTAAATTAGTGTCTTTGTTCAGTTTTAATTCTCTTTCTTGTGCAAAAGAGCCCACAGTAATTAAAAAGGTTAGAAATATGAGTGCTTTCTTCATAATTAATTGGGTTTTTATTTGTTATAATTCAAATATAGAAATTTAGTAACATTTAAGCAACGTTTACATAACATTAATTTAACATTGGAACGCTAACTAATTGTTGTTAAGAAGGATAAAACAGTTTTTAAATAGGATTTTTAATGATTCCTTAATAGTTTCATTACATTAATATTCATTTAAAACCTGATATTTGAACTGTCTTAAGACTATTATTTATTGATTTCATATAATTATTTAGTTTTTGTCGACTATATTATCATGAATTCTAAGGCTGCTTTTGGCCAAGGCAGCCTTTTTCTTAAATTTAATATTAAGGAAACATAAATTTAACTTTATATTAGGTTCTTTGCAACGACAAAAACTAAATACCTAATATGAAATTTAAAGTAACTGTAGTTTTACTATTACTAGTTTCAGTAAATCTTGTTAACGCACAAGAAACATCCTCGTCTAAATTTGGCAATGGTGTATTTAATGTTGTTGGTCAAGATAGTTCATGGACCATGAAAATTGGTGCCAGAATGCAATTTTTAACTATAGCTAGCTGGGAAAACAACAAAGGCGAACTCATAAATGGCGAAGCTGCTTTTTCGGTGAGAAGAGCTAGATTAAAATTTGGCGGTTACGCTTTAACTCCTAAATTAAAGTATAAAATAGAATTGGGTTTATCTAATAGAGATATGGCCGGAGCTTCTGTTTATACGAGCGACACCCCAAGATTTATTTTAGATGCTGTAATGCAATGGAATTTTTATAAAAATTTCGAATTATGGTTTGGTCAAGCAAAACTCCCTGGAAACAGAGATCGTCTTATTTCCTCTGGAAGCCTTCAATTTGTTGATCGATCTATTTTAAATGCCGAATTCAATATTGATAGAGATTTAGGCTTTCAATTAAGACATCACTTTAATCTAACAGATCAATTTGTTATTAGAGAAGCCATAGCTATTTCACAAGGTGAAGGAAGAAATGTAACCACAGGAAACATTGGTGGACTTCAATATACCGGACGACTAGAACTTCTACCTCTAGGATTATTTCCAGACAAAGGTGATTATATTGGTGGAGCAATTAACAGACACGAATCTGCAAAGCTTTCTATTGGCGTATCCTATAACTTCAATAATAATGCTGTTAAAACAAAAAGCAACCAAGGCTCATACATGATAACCGATTCAGGTTACTACAAAACAAACATAACCACGCTTTTCATCGATACCATGTTTAAACATAAAGGCTTCTCTTTTATGGGTGAATATGCAAACCGAGACGCCGAAGATCCTATAGCAAAAAATGATGATGGTACTCCGACCGGCCAGATAGTTCAAGTTGGATCTGCACTTAATCTACAAGCAGGCTATTTATTTAAAAGTAATTGGGAAGTTGCAAGCCGATTTTCAAATGTAGATTTCAACTCTATTGTTAGTAATGAAAACACGGTCAACGAGTACACTTTGGGCATTTCAAAATACATTGTAGGGCACAAATTAAAGGTCCAATCAGATTTTACTTATATAGATACTGAACATTTAA
>Ga0209075_1000551_pt1 | contig 36779 bp, 27 predicted proteins | sample Stecom2011_FD_187523 | JGI IMG/M metagenome (GOLD analysis project Ga0209075, IMG submission 187523) | Agricultural soil microbial communities from Utah to study Nitrogen management - Steer compost 2011 (SPAdes) (version 2) | ecosystem: Environmental > Terrestrial > Soil > Agricultural land...
TGTCGGCGCGCCCGACTTTTCCGAGCACATATTCCACCTCGGGGTGCTCGGCGATGATCTTATCGGTGAGCTGCAAAAGCCGCTTCGCCTCGCTGATGCTCACATTGGGCAGCGTGCTGGGCATATAAAGGATACTCCCCTCGTCGAGCGCCGGCATAAATTCACTGCCGATTGGCTCCACCAGGGTTTTGGTATGGCCAAATTCGTCGGTCTTCCAGCTCAACCCGGTGACCAGCGGGACGCTGGCGCCCATCAAGAGCAGCGCGGCGAAGAGCGTGATAAATGGGTGGCGAAGCACCGCGCGAAGCATCGGCGTATAGATCGCAACGCTGACGCGCGCCACCGGATTTTGCGCCTCCAGGCGCAACTTTCCGCGCAGAAAATAGACCAATAAAACCGGCACCAATGTGATCGCAAGCACGCTGGTGCCGACCATTGTGAGCGTCTTTGTCCAGGCCAAGGGCGTGAAGAGTTTGCCCTCCTGACCGGTGAGCATAAAGACCGGCGAGAAGCTCGCAATGATGATGAGCATCGAGAAGAAGAGGGCCGGGCCGACCTGCTGGCAGGCGTGGATGATGATCTTTTTTCGCTCCGAATTATCGAGCGCGCCCAGGCGCTCCACCGCTTCGGGTTGGGTGCGCTCGGCGAGTTGGCGATACGCGTTTTCGACCATCACGATGGCCGCGTCGACAATTACACCCACCGCGATCGCGATGCCGCCAAGGCTCATGATATTGGAGGACATCCCCAGCCAACGCATGAAGATAAACGCGATGAGCACCGCCAGCGGCAGGGTGAAAAGCACGATAAGGGAGCTTCGAAAGTGAAACAAAAAGAGCAAAATGATCAGGCTCACGACAATGCCCTCTTCGATAAGGCTCGTTGTGAGCGTCTCCACGCTCTGGTTGATGAGCGTGGATCGGTCATAGGCGCTCACGATTTCGACGCCCTCGGGGAGCCCGGGTTGCAGCTCGGCGATCTTCTGTTTGACGTCCTCGATCACCTGCTGGGCATTCTGCCCGTAGCGCATCACCACCACCCCGCCGACCACCTCGCCGGTGCCGTTCTCATCGAGCACTCCGCGGCGAAGTTCGCTGCCAAGTTGCACGAATCCGAGGTCTTTGATGGTGATCGGCACCCCGCTCTCACTGCTCTTGACCACGATCTGCTCGAGGTCCTGCTCCCCCTGCAAATACCCGCGCCCGCGCACCACATACTCGGTGCCCGCGGCCTCCAAAATCTTGCCGCCGGTGTCGCGATTCGACGCCTTGACCGCGCGCGCGACCTCATTGATGCCAATGCCGTGGGCCTGCAATTTCGTCGGGTCCAGGTCGATCTGATACTCTTTGACAAACCCGCCAATCGACGCGACTTCGCTGACCCCTTCGACCGCCTGGAGCTTATAGCGCACATAATAATCCTGAACCTCGCGCAACTTCGCCAGGCTCTGCGGGTTCTCCTCGGACGGGCGAAGCGTATACCAGAAGACGTGCCCCACGCCGGTGCCATCAGGCCCAAGCGAGGGCGTGACATCTTCGGGGAGTGCGCTTCGGGCATAGTTCAACTTCTCCAGCACCCGACTTCGGGCCCAATAGATATCGGTGGAGTCATTGAAGATGACGTAGATAAGGCTGAAGCCGAAGAAGCTCGTCGCCCGGATGGATTTCACCTCGGCGATGCCCTGCAGGTTGGCCGAAAGTGGGTACGTGATCTGATCTTCGATGACCTGCGGCCCGCGCCCCGACCACTCGGTATAGACGATGACCTGGTTCTCGCTGAGGTCCGGGATCGCGTCCAGCGGCGTGTTCTTGACCGACCACACGCCGGCCGCCGCCGCAAAGAAGACCGCGATCAGAATAAGAAGCGGATTTTCGACACTCCAGGCAATGATTCGACGGATCATTTTGACTCCTTGGACGCTTCTTCGCTTTTGTGCTCGGCGTGATCTTCATCTTCGTGGCCGGCATGACCCTGGTGGCCGGCATGACCTTCGTGCGCATCATCTTCGGCGTCCTCCGACTTCGTTTCGGCGTGGCCAAAGGAGTTGAGTTCGACCTCGGAGTCGAGCAAGAAGACGCCCTGATAGGCGATCTTATCGCCGGGCTTTAAGCCGTCGGTGACGATCAGATAGCGGTCGGTGCTCCGCCCGATCGTCACATTGCGCCGCTCAAAGACATTTTTGATAATCTCGACGTAGACGCTATTGGTTTTCCCGCCGCGCAGCACCGCGGATCTCGGCACGCGCAGCGCGACCGGCGCGGCATCTTCGCCGGCGGCAACTTCGGGAGCGGGCGCGTCGGTCTTTTCGGGCGCGCTAAAAAACACCGACATATACATGCCGGGTTTGAGCTTTCCGTCGCGATTATCGAGCTCAACGCGCACCTTGACGGTGCGGGTATCCGACGCAACGGTCGGCTGAATAAACGTCACTTTCCCCCGCATCGACTCGCCGGGGAGCGCCTCGGAGGTGATGCGCGCGTCCATGCCCGGCGAGAGGGCGGGGAGGTCGCGGGCGTAGACTTCGGCGTCGACCCACACGGTTGAGAGGTCGGCGACCTCGAAGAGCGGGGTGCCTTTTTCGACATATTGTCCCTGGCGCACCATGATATCGGTGATCGTGCCGGCGTTGGGAGCCGACATCGTGATGGTGGGCTGGGCCTTGCGTGATTTCTCGACCGCCGCCACCTGCCCCTCGGACATCCCAAGGAGCAATAGGCGCTGGCGCGTGGGGGCGACGAGCGCGTCGTTGACGTCGGCGTTTTCAAGCGCGATCAAAAACTCTTGCTGGGCGGTCAGTAGCTCGGGCGAATAGATGCGCACTACCGATTGCCCGCGTTTAAGCCGAGCGCCCGTTTCTTTAACGAGCAACGCCTCGATGCGCCCGTCCAGCCAACTCGGCACGCTCGCCAGGCCGTTTTCGTTATAGGTGACGATGCCGACCGCGCGGATTTCTGAAGCCTCCGCAGCCTTCGCCTTCGCGTCGCCCGTCTCCGAAGTCGGCGCGCCGACGGCTTCGACGCGCGTGGTCTGAACATTCGCCAGCACGCGCTGGGTCGGATTCATGGCGACGCGCCCGATTTTGGCGAGCTCCTGGGGGGACATGCCCTCGGAGGCGCGCGACTTTTTGATCAGATCCATATGGCATACCGGGCACGCGCCGGGCGTATCCGAAATCACCGACGGGTGCATCGGGCAGGTATAATAAGACTCGCCTTCGCCCGCCGCAGCCGGCGCTGCATCGTGCGAGGCGTGCGCGTGACCGGCGTGCTCGTCGGATGCAAAATAGGGCATGGCGAGCGCCGTGAGACTGGCACCTGTGAGCAGCGCCACGAGGATGATGACGATAAGTTTGATGCGTTTCATATTCATTTAGGGCCTCCGAGCGGCGTCGGATGGGAAGGATGCGTTAAGTTGGATTTTTCGGCGGCTTTGACCTGCAACGGTAGCTCGCCAATCAGCGCCAGGATCATGACGTTGAATTTGCGCAGCTCCGCCTCGCGCTCGACCAGGCGCACGCGCAATTCGACCAGACGTTGCTCGGCGCGCAGCCAGCGCTCGTAGTCGGCGCGCCCCACGTCGAGCCCGGCCATGGCGGCGCGGCGCACGCGCTGGGCCTGCGGGATCAGCGTGTCGCGCTCGTAGGTGATATGGGCGTTGAGGTGATGAAGTTGCGCCAATTGCGCGGCGATTTTGCGACGAAGTTCGACCCGAAAGGTCGCGATATTCGCGTCGATTTCGACGACCTTTGCGGTCGCGACATCTTCGGCGGCATCTTTTTTGGCGCCCGACCAGATCGGCAGAGACGAGCGAATCCCGATGCTAAAATAGTCGGTGCCATCCATCATCGGGTCGTCGCCCTCGAAGCGAAATTGCCAGTCGCCAAAGACCTCCAGGCGCGGATAATTCTGCCATTTTGCGGCGCGTGCCCCGGCAGTTGCCGACTTCTTTTGCGCCTGGAGCGCCGCCACGACCGGGCGGCTCTTCATGCCGCGCTCGACAAGTTCATCGAGAAATTGTAGCGGCTCATCGGGCTGCTTTTTATCGGGAAATGGCATCAAATCGCTCGGCGCCGCGCGCGGCGGTCGCACCGCGGCCATTGGCGGGCGATTGAGCAGGGCGTTGAGCTCGGCGACCTTTCCCATGCGCCCGTGGACCAGCGCCAGGATCTCGTCGTCGATGCCCAAAAACTCCATGCGCACCTGCTCAATTTGCGCGATGCTCGCCTCGCCGGTCGGAATCCGCGCCGTGAGCAACTCAATGATCTGGGTCAGCGGAGCCTTGAGCTCTTCGAGCACCTCGACGCTGCGGTCGATCTCATAGATCTCATAGAAGAGTTCGACCGCGTCGATCTCAAGCTCGACCGTCGCCTCATCCACCGCGGGTTGGAGTGCGCGCGACTCGGCGAGGACCTGCTCCTTGAGCGCGTCGAGCTCCCCCGGCCACCACAGCGGCTGCGAGATCCCCAGGCTAATCGCGGACATCGAACTGGCGCTGAAATCCCAGGGGATCGACATCGCCGACAGGCTCACCATGGGGTCGGGCACAAGCCCCACGCCGCCCAGGCGCGCCTGCTCAACCTCGACCTGGGCGCGCCGCGCCCGGACCGCAGGATGCTCCTTGATTGCCTCGCCAATCAGCTCGGCAAAGGGCGTCGGCGGCCCGTGCATGGCCTGGGAATGAGCTGAATCGTGCTGCGATGCATGGCTAGAATGCGATTCCTGGGCGCTGCTGGGCGTCGCGAAAAAAGTCGCGGCGGCCAGCACGGCCAGCAATGGTGGGGACTTCCTCATCACCGGGTACCTTCGATAAATTAAGCGCAATGAGATCGACACAGGTGTGCCGAATAGCAGCGCCGCGTGTCCTAAAAGTGCTTCTCAGGACATGCGTGCGCGAAGCCATCGCATTGATCTCAAATCAAAAAGGTCTGGTGGCGTAGGTAAAGCGGTTGGGGTGGGGAGTGGCTATAAAGCCAGGCGCTGCGCGGCGCGCTGGGGGCGCGCGGCTGTGGGATGGAAATCTGTGCGGGGAGCGCGCCGACGATCGCGGGCGCAAAGCTAAAGGTCGTCGACCCCAGCGCAAGCGCTGCGTCGACGGGCAGACCATCGCCCTGCTCGATCACGCACGGGCAATCCGCGCTCGCCGGGGTCGATGCGTCCGAGGATTGCGCCATTTCGCAGGGATGTTGCCCATCCGAATGCGTCTTCTCGGACATCTCCCCGCAGCAACACGAGTCGGCGGCGACCTCCGCGCCCATCATGGCCCATGCGCTCGCACTCGTCGCCACAAGCATCATCCATACGCCCAAAAATAGCGTCATCACGCGTAGTGCGCGGCGCGTTAGGCGTGGAAATTGGGCGGGGCGAGGGAGCATAAAATGAAGATCTCAATGATTTGAATCATCGGGCGCGCCAACCGGCGCAGCAAAACTTCGAATACTATAATTGAGCGACACGAAATAAGACAAGTGTGTGTATTCGTACGCAACCGACACAACCAAGCCCGTCGCTTCGATATTTCATCCGTTGCATTTTCCGGTGACCAGGCCGTCTCGAACCGCCTTAATCGGTGGATTCGGGCCCATATAAAGTCCCAAATAATAATCAATGGTGACCGGCTCGGTGATCAGATGGAGGACCTTCCCCTTCACTTTTATCTCCAAGCCCTTATTCGGGATATAGGTAAAGACCTGCGTCTCGCCTTTTTTCATATCCTTGAGCTGGCCCATGATTTTCTCGTAATCGGGCTTGATTGTGTCGCGAATCTTCTTGGGTGCGCGCTTCAGATTGCTATTATACGCCTCGACAACATCGCTGCGATCCACGTCGCGCACAAAGGTCAAGATGATGCGCTTGGGGGTCTTCAAATCGAGCAAGACTTTGGGGTCGGTCGACTTTTGGGGCACATAAAGTGCGGCCACCAAAACATCGACATTGAAGACGGTAGCCTCGCGCAATCCCATGCCGTTGAGCACGAGTTTTTCGCCCGCCACGCTCGCGGATTCGGGGTATTTCACCCCGGCGCATTCGGCCGCCGACGCGCTTCCAACGGTCCCCAGGATAACGGCGAGCAGAGCAAATATGGCGAGCCAACGTTTCATGACGGACCTTTTTATTATTGGAAGATTTTATTCATTTCACCCGCGACATGCCGGCGCTGCGATACGCTGAGTATACGCGTTGGCGTGCGCGAAGGCAATTCGGCGCGGCAGGCCGGCGCGCCCAACTTCCCAAGCGCAGACTTGTGTCTTGATAGACGGCGCATATACAATACCAGCCCTTCGGTCCGGGTTGGTTGACGGACCGACTGCGCGGATGCGATCTTGAGGTCGCGTGCGGTGCGCATATTTCCCGAAATAGACGAAGTTATGGTTGATACCCATCGATTTAACCTGGGGCCGGTGTGCGTGGAGTTGGTCACGGAGGTCGCCGCGGAGCTGGCCCAGCAACACGCCGATCATCTGATCCATATCCTGCAGCTCACCACCTATCTGCCGCTTGACGTGCAGAGCGTGACGCGCATCGTGGAGAGCCTGGAGGAAGATGAAGAAATGGGGATCCAGCGCGAGCAAAAGGATTCGCTGAGTTGGGTTCGGATCCCGGAGCCTGAGCGCTATATTCACCGGGCGCTTGACCTGGAGAGTGGCGCCGAATTTGGCGCGGCCTCCGGGTTGCATCGCACCATCGCCCAGCTCAAAAGCGGCCCGGATTGGGAGCGCAAGATGCGCGAAGAGCATCAGGTGCTTCGGGTCGCGGCGAACGCGAAGAATCGCACCATTGAGCTGGCCTATTTTACGCGCCGCCTCGACCTTCCGAGCGCCAAAATCCAAAGCATTCTCAACGACTTCCAGGCCGAGGGGCATATCGGACTTCGCTATGACGAAGACACCGATACACTCTGGTATACCTTCCCGCAGCTCGACTATCCCAAGGCGCTTTATGAGCGCAATATGTCGATCCAGGCCGAGGCCGAACCCAAGGAGGTGTCCACTGCCAAATGGGCGATCCTGGGCGTGGCGGTCTTTGGTCTGGTGCTGATTGTATTATTGGTCAAATTATCGATCGGGTAGCCGATCTGATTGGGTCGAATTTCCCTTCTATTTCCCCAAATATTATCTGGGCTTATGAGCAATAAACTACATATTCCTGGCTCAGCAGATACCGAAGATCTCAATGAACTGAATATGGTGCTCGTGCTGGGGTGGGCGGTGTGCATGCTATTGTGCATCGGGCTATTCCTATTCTTTCGCGATCGCCGCCCGGACGCGGGGCGTGTGCCCGACACCGCGCAGGCGGCGGTCGAAGAGAATACCGCGCCGAAGACCGCGCTGGAAGAAAATATCGAGGCGTTTCGCTTCGGCCCGCGTGAGCTCGCCGAACAGGCCTGCCTGAAACTTCGCCCGAAATTGGCCGACGGCACGCTGCCCGCCGAGGTTGACCTGGAGTTGCTCAAGGTTCTGGAGCGGCGCGCCGACTATGCCCCCTGGTCGTGTCTGCTCGGCGCGTATTTGGAAGATGGGCTTTCGAGCGAACTTCAAACGTATGAACAAATCGCCGATTTCTGGGTGCAAGCGCAGACTTTTTTTGTGCCCCCCGAGGTCGTCGCCTCGACGCTCAAGCGCTTTTATTTGAGCAAAACTACGCCCAAGAATTTTGCGTTTTCGCGCTGGTTGCGCCTGTGCGGGATGACCCCGAATTTTCAGGCGCGCCCGGCGTGTATGCAACTGATGCGCCGAAGCGAAACGGCGGAATTCGGCGCGGATGTGCTCGAGATGGTCGAGCTGCACCTGGAGATTACCGACGATGATACCCTGGTCTCGGATATGCCGACGGTGGCGGCCGGGCTGGGCGATTTTTCGGCCGACGGCCAACCCGATACCTGGTTGGTCAGCGAAACCGAGGCGATCGAAGATTATAATCAGGCGCTTCGGATCGGGGCGGCCTTTATGCTGTGTCGCATCGTGAATTCGCCGGACGAAGACGCCGCGGGCGCCGCGGCGCTCGGGCTGGCCAAGGCGGCCAATATGGGCGCGCGCGCGGCGGACTCGAAGATGGTGCGCCGCTGGCGCGAAACCTGCCAACTCGTCTTTTATCCCAAACCCGCCGAGGCTGAAGGGATGGTCGAAGAGGCCAAAGAAGACGGCGCCGAAGAAGACGCTGCCGCGGCCGATACGCGCACGCTCCAAGAGCGCCTCGATACCTCCAGGCCGACCCCCACCGGCGCCCACTTCCTCGCCGTCTGGAACGGGCAGGAAGACTCGCCGCCCGACTATACCCTCCGCGGCGCGATTGAGCGCGGCGCGTGCCCCGAGCCCCAGGAGCGCCCCGCCTGGTACTGCGCCCTGAGCTATTGGCGCGGGGACGCGCAGAAGTCTTTTGACCTGAATTTGCAGAGCCTATTTGTGAAGACCAGCTATATTGAATGGCTTGAAGATTAATTATTTCCTCGACCTTCGCCGTGATATAAGCATATGAAATCAAAGGGTTATTTGTATCTGTCCTTAGTGGGTGCCGGGTTGCTCCTGGCGAGTTGCGCGACGGCGCCTGCGACGGGCGGGGCGGATGGGGAAGATGGGTCGCAGAGTGGGCTGGAGCGCAGTGCGACGCAGGATTCAGCCGTGCGGGCGCCGGGCGAGGCGTTGCCGATTTTTCGTCCTGACCCGGCGTCGGCCGAAATTACGGCGATGCGCTGGGGGCCTGACGAGGCGCTTCAGTTGGGTTATGCGGATGGGAAGTGGGCGGCGATCGACGCGCGCCGGCGCGACGCGGCGCTTTACCCTGGCGTCGACGGCAAGGCGCCGGTGGTCTCGATTTCGCAAAATGGCGAGCTTATTTTTGTCGGCACGACGCCCCCGGAGATTATTCGCTTGCGCGATCAGCAGGTTGTTTTTCGGCTCAATAAGGTTAAGCAGATGTCGGCGGGCGGGTTTTTCCCGAGCGGCGTGGGCTTTTTTGCGGCCGAAAAAACTGGCGAGCTGCATGTCTGGACGCGCTCGGAGAAGATACTCGACGAGGCTTCGATCCGGGATCTCAAACACGTCGCGATGCGCCAGCCGCCGGACTTCTCGGTGGGCCTTCCGCCAACCGTCGGTCAGTGGCTGGTGACGCGTGATGATTCGCTTATCATGGGCATTTCCGACGGCGATATACTGGGCTGGAAGCTCAGCGCACCCGACGAGGTCGACACCGTGGGGCATCTGCCTGCGCCGGGAAAATTTTTCGGCGTGACCGATAATTATCTGGTCGCTGCGACCCTCGACGGCGCGCTATGGGTGTCCGAGCGCTCACGCCCGGTCTACGCGCCCTGGAGCAAAGGCGCGCGCGCCGAAGTTGTCGCGGCCTCGGAAAAACTGCCGCAGAGCTTCGCCCTGGTGGAAAAATCCGCCGATCAAAACAGCGAATTGCGCGTCGGCCTGCGCGATTTTCTGAGCGGCGAATATCTCTGGACGGTCAGCCTGGAGCCGGCCGAGATCTGCGGCTTTGAGCTCTCCCCAGACGCGCGCCAGCTCGCGCTCTGCGTGGATTCCGCGGTGCTTGTTTTCAACACGGCCAGCGGCGAGCTCAGCGGGGCGTTTCGGCGAAACGGCGACTCGCTTGAGTGGCAGGGCGGCGACGTTGCTTCGCGCGATTAATGCTTAAAATTCAATAAGTTGTGCGGGGGCATTGCGCGCCTGATAGGCGCGTTGAATACGCGCCATCAGCGCCTCAAGCGCGGCGCGATCTTCGGAGAAATTCACGTCCGAGGTATCCACCTCGATCAGCGCCGCCTCATCATAATGGGCAAAGAAATTATGATAGAGCCCGCGCAGCCGGTCCAAATATTCGAGGTCCATATTCTCCTCGTAGGAGCGCCCGCGCTTCTTGATCCGCCCGCTTAAGACCTCAAGCGGCGCGTGCAGATGCACCACCACATCGGGGGTGGGGATTTGGTTGGTGAGGATCGTATACATGCGATCGTAGAGCGCCAACTCGTGATCCGAAAGCGTCAGGCTGGCGAAGAGCCGGCTTTTGACGAAGAGATAATCACTGACCGATAGCGCGCTGAAAAGATCGCGCTGGGCGAATTGCTCCTGCTGCTTATAGCGGCTGAGCAAGAAGAACATTTCGGTCTGAAAGGCGTAGGCGTCGCGGTCGGCATAAAAACGCGCCAGAAACGGGTTTTCCTCGAAGATCTCGAGCACCGTATTGCCCTGGTAGCGCTTGGCCATCAGGTTGACGAGCGTGGTCTTTCCTACCCCGATGGGGCCTTCGATGACGATATAACGCGGGGAACTGGGGTTGAGATTGGACATGGTTACCGCGGCGGATCGAAGGGGAATAATAAGACGGTTTATGCGCAGGTCGGTGTAGCGCGTGGGCTTGGATTGGGTCAATACCGCCGCTCAAAATTTCGGGGATTTTCGGCGATATTCCGGTTGAATTCCCATCGAATGCCGCGTCGACAAATCGTGCTCGCCGGCGAATTGGCATCGACCAAGCAAATAATTTGGCTCCCGTCACCGGTAAGGTCATCGAAATGGATGAGGATCGCGCTCGCGTAACCATCAAGCCCGATAACGGAAGTGATAATATTTCGATTCGTTTTCTGTATAAGACCGATGAGGCTTATAAGCGCGTGTCCGTCAATCATGCGGTCACAATTCCAAAGTCAAAAGGTTGGTCGATACTTATCGGCCCAAATTATCGCATCGCCACCTATGAGATGCGCGCGAATTCACTTGAGACGGCATGTCTTAATGCGCCTGACGGCTTTATTCGAGCGCGCCTGGTTCCAATTTGTAAGGACAGTGTGCCTGATGAATATGAAATGGAGTGTCCGCAAACCCAAACCCCAGTGGGACTTTTAGGATTGGAACTCAGCAACGAAACTGATTCCGTGCATGGCGGCCATTTTAATAAAATTGAATTGGGTGAGTGGACGGGCGTTTTTGGCGTTGCCGCCGCACTTAAAGCGGGTTCGACGCCAATTTGTGAGAGGCGCGGCGTATATGCGACGATCATTCTTGTAGGCCCGAAATAAAATAAATATATGACGAACGTTAATGTAAATCTGAACCGAAACCCGGAAAAGCCATGCCCAAAACCGCAAAACTCCTCACGCTCGCGCTGATCTTCATGCTCGCCGCATGTTCCGATTCCGACGACTCAAATGCATCGGCGGATGACGCGCGTGACGCATCGATCCAGGCGGATGCGCATTCAAATGATGACACGCCGGGCGATTCGGATGTGTCGCCTTGGGATGTCGAGGGCGCTGACGACGTGGAGGCCGGGGACGATGCGGTTGCCGATGTGGAGGTCGGTGACGATATCGAAGAGGCACCGCCCTTGGCGACATGTTCCGCCGAGGAGGCGCCCTCTGATATCCCGAATAACCTCGCGGGTTTTGAATCGCCGGGGGAGGTAGCCTGCGCGGAATTTGCGGATGCCCCGCTGAACCGCGGGAACGTCATCTCGGTCGGCGCGACCCAGCTCGTCGTGGAGCTGGCCGACGGAAGTTCGCTGGAGTTTAAAGATTGGCAGGGGCCCGCGTTAGATGGCATTTTCGCGCTCGGCGAGGCGGTCGATATCGCGGCGCCGTGTTCCTATACATGGTCGGCGGTGCGCGGTGAGTCCGGCGCGGTAGCCTCGCTTTTTGAGACGCCTTTTCAGGGCTGGCCCGTCCAATTTACCGAACTTGAGGAGCTTCCCGCATTTCTGGGCGCGCCGTCTTTCGCGCTTCGACCCTATTGTCAAAGAGATAGCCGCGTCTTTAACGCCCTTCAGGTGTCGTTGGGCGACGAAGCCTCCAAAAATGTCACGACGCCCGGTAGCACCCAAGTTGGCGATTGGACCGTCGAGTTCGGCGGGTCCAGGTGGTGTTGTGCGGACACCGGCGACGAGGGATTCGAGGCGCCTGAGACGCGCAGTGAGGTATTCCTCTATCGGGTGGACTGAACGCGATGATCTTGCGTGGGGGGTGGCCCTATGATATTTATTTTGATGGATTATTCCTTTGTATTCTGTCTTCTCGGCTGTGTGGGCCGCGAACTTGATAATAATAGCATCCGGGTGTCACCTTGGCTTTGAAAACTCGATACGCTGGCAAGACCGATGTGGGCATGAAGCGCGCCCATAATGAGGATAACCTGCTGCTGGTTCCCGAAGAATCTCTCTACCTGGTTGCCGATGGAATGGGCGGGCATGCAAGCGGCGAGGTCGCCTCTGAGATGGCCGTGAAGACGCTGTCGGATTTTTTTGTGGAGACCTCGAAGGACCAGGATATTACCTGGCCCTATAAGATGGAAAAGGGGCGCGAATACGAGGCCAATCGACTCAGTGCGGGGATCAAGTTATCGAATCTGCGCATCTTTGAGTCGGCGACCCAGAACCCGGCGCAGCGCGGCATGGGGACCACCATCGTGGCGCTTTTGATCGTCGGCGATATGGCGTATTTCGGCCATGTTGGCGACAGCCGAATCTACCGCTTGCGCGAGGGGAAGCTCACCCAGGTGACCGAGGATCACTCGCTGCTCAACGATTATATCAAGATGAAAGATCTCACCGAAGAAGAGATCGAAAACTTCCCGCACAAAAACGTTATCGTGCGCGCACTCGGCATGAAAGAGACGGTCCAGGTCGACGTCAATGCCGAAAAACCGCAGTCGGGCGACACCTATATGCTCTGCTCGGACGGGCTTAACGGCATGATCACCGACGAGGTGATGCGCCAGATTATGACCGATAATTACGATGACCTTGAGGAGTGTTGCACCCAACTTATTGACGCCGCCAACGCAAACGGCGGCACCGATAATATTACCGTGGCGGTTGTTCGAATTCTTTAGATTTCAGAAGGATCGCCTTCCCCACAAAATAGGCAGGTCGAGAAATTGAGTGATGAGCAGCAGAAAACTGCCGACGAGAATTCTCACACAAGCAAACCCGCCCGCACGTCCGCGACGGAGACGCGCGCTTTTTCGCCGGTCGATCCCCTGGCCGGCGTCTTTAATCCCTTTGAATCTGATTTTTTGAACCCCGCCATGGCGGAGACGAGCGTCGGCTTGAGCCAGTCGAGTGAGGCGCGCTCGGCCGCTGAGAACCCGCGGGTCGTGGTCGTGACGGGCTTGAGCGGGTCGGGTAAATCCACCGCGATTCGCGCGCTCGAAGACCTGGGGTTTTTTTGCATCGATAATCTTCCCGTGCCGCTTCTGCCCAAGCTCATCGAGCTGGCCGCGGGCGGCGGCTCGCTCAAATCACTCGCCTTTGTCATCGACACGCGCAGCCGGGAGTTTTTGGCCCAGGCCGGCCAGATGATCGATCGGATGCGCGACGAGGGCGTGCCGATGCGCATCATGTTTTTGGAGGCCGCCGAAGATGTGCTTGTGCGCCGCTTTAGCGAGACGCGCCGGCGCCATCCGGTGGGGCAGATGCCCGAGAAAAGCGGCGATGAGCAGGCGGGTGCCTCGTCGACCCCGGTGACCATCCGCGAGGGAATTCGGCGCGAGCGAAAGTACCTGGAAGAATTGCGCCACCGCGCCGACGAGGTGATCGACACCTCCGCGCATACGGTGCACACGCTCAAGGCCTTTGTGGAGCAGCATTTCGGCGGCGATCAGAAGCCCGAATTGCAGATTACAGTGCTCAGCTTCGGCTTTAAATACGGGCTTCCCTCGGAGTGCGACCTGGTCTTTGACCTGCGCTTTTTGCCCAACCCCTATTTTGTCAAAGAGTTGCGCCCGCAGAGCGGGCAGAACCCGGCGGTGCGCGATTATATCTTCAGCTATGCCCAGACCACCCGATTTGTGTCGCTCTTCCAGGAAATGGCCGACTTTATGCTGCCGATGTACCAGCGCGAGGGCAAAAGTTATTTGACCATCGGCATCGGGTGCACCGGCGGGCGGCATCGCTCGGTGGCGGTGTCCGAGACGATTGCCGAGCGCCTGGACGCGCGCGGCTGGCAGGCACAGGTGCGCCACCGAGATATCGAGAGATGATATGAAGACCTCGCCGTACGCCTGGCTTCGGCCGCGCAATCAGGAGCTTGAAAAGGGCGAGTTTGGAAGTATCAACCTGGATGTGCTGCGCGGGTGGAGCCAGACCATCGACCCGCAACTTCGGCGCCCCCACGCGCTGCCAGCGCTGGCGCGCCTGGTGCACCTGGACAGCGGGCATGTCGAGAATTTGCACGGCCCCGATCTTCTCGTCGGGCGCTATTATCCGCCCAATGGGCCGGTGGATCTTGTCTTGTCCGCGCTTCAGGAGCATGAGCGCTACCGGCTCGGCGCCCCGCATATTCAGATGACGCTCGACGAGGCGGAGCAGTGGAGCGTGAGCCACCTCGCCCCGGGCACCGGCACGGGTGTGGGCGCGGATTGGTTCGAGAATTTTAACCAGAAGCATCTTCTTAACGACGGGGATATATTGACGCTTGGCTGCGCGCGCTATCGATTCGAGCGCCATGAGGTGGAGCTCACAACCTGGAAAAGGGAGTGCATGGCCTTGCTGAAAAAGGCGCAAAAACCGGCGCTTTTTTTGTGTCGAAATGGCGCGCCCTGCGGGCCGATGGTTGAACTTTTGCCGGATGCGACGCGAGTCATCGGGCGGACACTGCCGCCCTCGAATAATCGCATGGTCCTGACCCCCTGGGATCAGTCGGCGCAAAAGCCGGTGCAACCCGACGTGGATCTGGCGGGACTTTTCCCCGGCGAAGCGCAATCGATCAGTTTTTTGCATGCGGCGATTCGCCCGGCGGACCTGGCGGGTCGTGTGACGCGCGCCGATCTGGACGCGGCGGCGCAGCCAGCACAATTTCGGGTGACACCGCTTGCGACGCGCCAAAAAACCTTCGTCAATCGCCAGGAGGTCAGCGAGAGCACGGCGCTGAAGCACGGCGACGAGTTGGCGCTGGGGAGCGTGTTCTTTTATCTGCACTGCCCTCAGCAAAAGGTGCAGATATCGCGCCCGCCCCTGCGCCCGCCGGCGCTTATTGATTGGGGCGAGGGCAGCTCGTCGGTGCGCAAAACGTTGCCGCTCCTCGATGAGCCGCCACCCACAGAAGATGAGTCGAATAAGGAGCCATCATGACGTCGACTCTGGCGGGCCACGATGAGTTGCTGGGGACGCCGCCGCCGAGCGCCGAACCTTTTGAGGATGAAAACTGGGCGCGTGTCGGGCGCGAAGCCGCGGTCAATGGCTTGCAGCACCTGGTGCAAACGATCGCCCACTACCACCGGCGCGGCATGGAGTTGCGCGGGGTCCATCGTCAAGATCTGGCACTCGATGCGGCCACGGGCTTGCTGTATTTGACCGAGGCGCCGCGGCTTCGGGCGGTCGACGACTTTAGCCAGCGCGGGCTGAGCGCGGAGTCAATCTGGCGCGATGCGCGGCTTATCGGGGAGCTGGCGTACGAGAACTTCATGGGCGAAACCTACCCCGGCGGCCATCAAATGGCGGCGCTGCTCCAGGAGCGCGCGACGATGGCCGATATGGGGCTTTTGCACCCGGGCCTGCCGCAATTGGTCGCGGCCTGTGTGTCGCCTTATGGGGATCTGGCGATGCTCGATATCGCTGAGCTCAAAGATGCGCTGGAGCAACTTCGCCGCGAGGTGGTGCACCCGATTATCTACCGTGTCGGGGCGCGCTCGACGGTCGGAAATTATGTCTTTCGGCGCAATAATCAGGACTCCTGCGCCTATTTGGTGATGGAATCATTTATCGGCTCGACCCCGCAGAGCATCGGGTTTTTCTGCGTCGCCGACGGGATCGGCGGGATTCGCGACGGCGAGCGCGCAAGTGCGCTGGCGGCCCGCTCGGCGTGCCGGGCGTTTGGGCGCGCGCTGGCGCATTATGGCGGCGAAGAAATCGCGAAGCATCCGGGGGATTTTGCCCGCGCCATCGTGCATATTACCAGCCAGCGCCTGGCGTTGCAGGGCGAGTTTGAGCCCGATAAAAACCGCGGGGGCACGACCTTCACGTGCCTGATCCTGGCCGGCACGCGCGCTGGGGTGGGGCATGTCGGCGACTCGCGCGCGGTGCTTGTGCGCGACGGGGAGATCCTGCAACTCACCTGCGACCACACCCTGTCGAGCATCTTTGAGGCGTTGGGCGAGCGCGCCGCGACGGCTGAGGAGGCCGGCAAGAATGGGCGAACCATTTCGCGATTTTTGAGCACCTCAATGGAGCTTGAGCCGGCGCGGGTTGACGGGGTTTCCGACGCATTTGCTCGCGCGTTGGGAGTCGAGGGCGAGTCGGTGAATCATGACGGCTTTGAGGTGCGCCCCGAAGATCTTTTTCTGCTGACCTCTGACGGAGTTCACGACGAAGTTTCGCCCGAGCGCCTGCAGCAACTCATTGCGATGCACGCGCGCGCGCCGCAAAAACTTGCGGATGCGTTGATCGAGCAAGCCCTGCGCCAGGTCGGGCGCGATAATTCCACGGCAATGGCGATTCGGGTCGAATAGACGCGAAAATGGCCCGCTTTATACGCGCCCCTGTTGAGCTTCTCGAAAATCGTCTAGGATGCTCAGCGGAAAGGTTGGTTTGCCCATTATCGTCATTTTTTGGGAGTCATTTTTGGGCCGCATTCGCATCCTTATAGCTGAAGACAGCTCGCTATTTATCGCGGTGCTTCGCGACTTGATCGCGTCGGAGCCGGATATGGAAGTGGCGGGGCTGGCCACCAACGGTGCCCAGGCGGTGGAGTTGTGCGAGCAGCTCAAGCCGGACCTGATCTTGATGGATATTCATATGCCGGTGATGGACGGGCTGACCGCCACCGGCCGGATTATGGCGAGTTGTCCGACGCCGATTCTGGTGGTCACGGCGGACCCGCATCGCGGCGGGGTTGACCTGTCCTTCAAGGCGCTGTCGGCCGGGGCGCTGGACCTGGTTTCCAAGCCCGGCGAGGTGCCGATGCGCGAGGCGGAGCGGCTGGGGTTTTTGCGAAAGATGCGCCTGCTCGCCTCGATTCCGGTGGTGCGCCATGTGCGAGATCGCCTTCAAGACACCCCGGCCGGGCGAGCCCAGCGCTCGGCGCAGGTTGCCCAGACCCGCGCGTCGCGGCCCAAGCCGCAGCGCGAGAGTCCGTACGCCATTCCGCGCGAAAATGCGCCGATTCTGGGCATCGTGGCCTCCACCGGGGGGCCGCGTGCGCTCGGTGAGTTTTTGGGGGCGCTGCCGGCCGATTTCCCCGCGCCGATCCTGCTGGTTCAGCATATTACCCGTGGGTTTGCGACGCATCTGACGCGCTGGCTCGATGCGAATTCGGCGCTCAACGTAGTGCTTGCACAGAACGGCCAGCAAATCCGGGTGGGATCGGTCTATGTGGCGCCCACCGAGCTGCAGATGGAGCTGAGTTCGACGGGCGCGCTCAAGGTCTACGACGGCCCGGCAGTCGCCGGATACCGGCCCAGCGGAGACGTGCTCTTGCGCAGCCTGGCGCGCCACGCGGCCCCGCGCGCCATCGGACTGGTGCTCAGCGGCATGGGCCAGGACGGCGCGTTTGGCATGGCCGCCCTATACCGCAGTGGCGCGGTCACCCTGGTGCAGGATGAGGCAAGCTCGGTGGTCTATAGCATGCCGCGCGCGGCGCTGGGGCGCGGGGTGGTCAGCGAAGTGGTGGAGTTGCCGAAGATGGCCGCGCGGCTTGAGGAGATCGTGGATTCATTTCTCGACGGAAAACAGAGTCCATTGCCGGATGCAAAAAGTGAATAATTGATGCGAAACTCGGAACTTCAAAATAGCGCGGCGGCGCAGGCATCTGAGCGCGCCTCGGTGGCGCAGGCCTGCGCCCTATTGTCGACCTGGACCGGCATCGAACTGCGGGGCAGCGCGCCGCGGCGGGTCGGCGAATTTTTAAGCATGCGCGCCGAGCATCTCGGGTATGCGTCGACGATGGACTATGTTGCGTTTTTGAAGACGCAATCGCCGACCGCCCCCGAGCCCCAACAGCTCACCAATCTGGTGACCAACGGGTTGACCTGCTTTTGGCGCGATACCCCGCAGCTAAACGCGCTGGGCACCGTATTTGCCGAGATCGGCCGCGCGCGCGCGCGCGCGGGGAATCCACGACCCATCAATGTCTGGTGCGCCGGGTGCTCGACCGGCGAAGAGGCGTATACGGTGGCGATGATTGGCGTGGATCAGGGCGTTGCGATTCACGTGCTGGGCACCGATATCAATACCGAATCGCTGAACCACGCGCATTGCGGGGTTTATGGCGATTGGAGCCTTCGGCGCACCGATCCCGTCCATCATAGCCGCTATTTTGAGCGGGTCGCCGACGGACAATGGGCCATCACGCAATCTCTGAGTGAGCGGGTCGAATTCAGGCGCCATAATATTTTATCCCCGGCGCCGCTGCCGCCCGACGGCGGGAAATGGGATGTGATTTTATGCCGAAATGTGCTGATTTATTTCTCCGAGCGCGCCATGCAAACCGTGATGCGCCTTTTCGCCGAGCGCATCCAGGCTGACGGATATCTTCTGCTGGGCTCCAGCGAGCAGTTGCATACGGGGAATTTGGCCGAGGAGCTGGTGCCCTTTCGGGCCGCGCGCCAGGGCGGCGGGTTTGTCTACCGTTTGCGGCGCACCCCGCCGGGCTCAACCGTAGGTTTTGCGCTGACTAAGCCCAGCGCGACCCCGACTCCGCAGATTCATACCCCGGCGATCGGGGCGAGTTTCCCCAGCGCATATTCTCGGTCCTATTCGCCCAATCATTCGACCTCGCTGGAGGAAGTGACCTCCGATATTGGCTTCCAGCCGAATTCTCAGGAGGCCGCCGAGCACCTGCTCGAAAGTGCGATTGAGCACCTGGCCAAGGGGCGGATGGAGGCGGCGCTGGCGTGCTGTGAGGCCAGCGCGTCCTATGACCCTTTTGTGCCCGAAAACTATTGCCTGATGGGGTATATGCTGGGGCGCGAAGGGGCGTTTTCCCAGGCGCTGGCGACCTACCGCAAGGCGCTTTTCCTGGAGCCCTTTAATTGGATCGCTGCGCTGGAAAGCGGGCGTATTTATATGCGTATTCAGGACCCGACGCGCGCACGGCGCGCCCTGCGCCAGGCGCTCGAAGGGCTGCATTCCGGCCACCCTCTCTCCCCCGGCATGACTCGCCTCGGCGCGGCGATGAGCCACGCGATGACCGACGCCTCCAGCGCCGAGACCTTCGCGATGCAATCGATTGAGCGGTTGCGCGGAAATAAGTTTCTGGATTGACGCCGCATCCCGGCGGGTGTCAGACACATTTTCAAATGGCAGCCATCGCCTCGGGGCGAAGTTGGCCGATACTCTCACTGAAAATAGGCATTAGATATGGCACGTCGTGATAACCTGGTCTGGATCGACCTCGAGATGACCGGATTGGACCCAGATGAAGATGCGATTATCGAAATCGCAACGATTGTAACGGACTCACAGCTTAATATCCTGGAAGAGGGCCCCTGCCTGGTGGTCTCACAGCCCAAGTCCTTGCTCGACACGATGGACGAGTGGAATCGCACGCATCACGGTGACTCCGGACTCATCGATCGGGTGCTCGCCTCCGAGCTGAGCTGCCAGCAGGCCGAGATGCTCACCCTGGAGTTTTTGCAACGCCATACCGAAGAGGGCTGCTCACCGCTTTGCGGCAATACGATCGGGCAGGATCGGCGTTTTTTATATAAATATATGCCCCAATTGAGCTCCTGGCTGCATTATCGCAATGTCGATGTCTCATCGATCAAGGAGCTCGTGGCACGCTGGTATCCCGAGGAAATGCGCGCGCCGGTCAAACGCTCGAATCATCGCGCGCTCGATGATATTCGCGGCTCGATCAAGGAGCTGTGCTGGTATCGCGACTATATTTTTGTGGAGCAATATTAAGCCCGCAGAGCGCCGGTATAATTTTGATACAAGCATCTGAAAAAAGGATAAGAGATGGCAATACCAATCGATAGACCGCGTTTTGATGGCCGCCGAGCAGACGAACTTCGTCCCGTCACGATTGAGACCGATTTTAGCGAAGTCCCGGAAGCCTCGGTATTGATAACGATGGGGAAAACCCGGGTATTATGCAGCGCGAGCGTCGAGGATAGCGTGCCGCGCTGGATGCGCGACGCGGAGCCGCAAAAGGGTTGGGTGACGGCCGAATATTCGATGATTCCAGGCGCGACGGCCCCGCGTTTTCGCCGCGAGCGAAACGGCGCGGGCGGGCGTACCCGTGAGATCGAGCGTCTGGTGGGGCGAAGCCTGCGCGCGGTCTGCGACCTGGAGAAACTTGCGGGCCATACGATTTGGCTGGATTGCGATGTCTTGCAGGCCGACGGGGGCACGCGCACCGCGGCGATCACCGGGGCGTTTGTGGCGCTGGCGCTGGCGTGTGGGCGACTGGTTGAGCGCGGCGCCATTGAGGCCATGCCTCTGCGTGCGAGCCTCGCCGCGATTTCCTGCGGGGTGCTCGGCGGGCAGGTCCTGCTTGATCTTCCCTATGAGGAAGATAGCAAGGCCGACGTCGATATGAATGTGGTGATGACCGGCGGCGGGCGTTTCGTCGAGGTTCAGGGAACCGGCGAAGAGTCGACCTATTCGCACGCCGAATTGCTGGCGATGCTCGAGGTGGCCGGCAAGGGCATTGCCGAGTTGAGCGCCGCGCAGCAGGCGGCGCTGCCCCAAACGCCGATCTACGCGGCGTTATTCAAGCAGGGCTGAACCGCAAAGTCGGAGCCGGGGCATCTTTGCCCTGGGTCGTATTAAGACGGGAATGTGCGAAAATGAAGGTCGAGCACCTGGAAGTCACTGACGACCCGGGTGACTCGGCCTTCTTCGTCCAGGCCCACCCAGGTCTCATAGAGCCCAGGCCCGTAGCCGGTGTCAAAGGCGATGATATTGAGCGTCTGAGCGCTGTGAATCCCCAGGCTCTGGCGAAGATTCAGGTTCGCCCAGCTATAGCCATGGCGTTGCTGGCGGCGCATCTCGCCGTGCAGTGCGCCAGGGAATTCGTCATCTTCGTCCATCACCGTGTGCGAATAATTCATCAGGACGCCCGCGGTATGCGCGTCCATAAAGCACCCGATCGAGGAGTCCACCGGATAGCCGCCATCGGGCGGGTCAAAGAAGGTGGGTTTCTCATCTTCTTGCACATGCGCGCGCTGCCAGCGAACGGTCTTCTCGCGGCTGACTTCCAGCATGGCGTAGGCAAGCCGGCTCTCGTCGCGCAGCTCCGCGATGAAGAGTAAAACCGGGTATTGCCCTGGCTCGATCTGGATGTCGAAGGGTTCGGTTTCAACAAAAGTGAGCGGGTCGCAGGCGACGAGTTCCCCGCTGGGCAGCTCAAGCATGCCGGCATTGCGGCGTCGCATGACGATATCGTAGCCCAGCGCGGCGACGGTGTCGCCGTCATCGAAACGGCGAAATAGATGAGAGATCATGGTCGGATGTCGGCGTGATGGAGAGTTGAGCGAGTTCAATCGATGAACTCCTCACTGCCAATTAATAATGCACACATCCGCGGTCGCATTCCACCCCGAGGATATTCCGGGGTGCAATGCGGGTGATTGCGAGCGGATCAGGCCGTATATTCGTCGACAATCTTTGCGATGGCGCTAAAGGAGTCGGCCTTCAGGCTCGCCCCGCCGATCAGCGCGCCGTCGAGATCCGGCTGTGCGATAAGCTCGGCGATATTGGCAGGTTTGACGCTGCCGCCGTATAGGATGCGCAGCGCGTCGGCCACCGAGGTGTCGAAGACCTCGGCGATGAGCTTGCGAATCGCCTGATGGATGGCCTGAGCCTGCACGGCCGTGGCGGTTTTGCCGGTGCCAATCGCCCAGATGGGCTCATAGGCGATGACCACGCGCGGGGCGTCTTCGGCGCGGATGCCCGCGAGCGCCGCGCGCACCTGAAGCTCGATTTTCTGCAGCGTGCGCTCGCCCTCGCGCTCCTCAAGGGTTTCGCCCACGCAGACGATGGGCGTAAGCCCCGCCTGCAGCGCGACGTGCGTCTTATGATTGACGCCTTCGTCGGACTCCCCGAAAAACTGGCGCCGCTCACTATGCCCCAGAATCACCCAGGACGCCCCGACGTCGGCGAGCATCTGGGCGCTCAACTCACCGGTATACGCGCCGCCCCCCGCCCAATGCATATTCTGGGCGGCCAGGCGCACGCGACTATCGGCGAGGACTTCGCCCACCCCAGCCAGGCTCACCGCGCTCGGCGCCACCACGATCTCGCAGCCGGAATAATCCGCCACCGCGTCCACGATGCCGGCGGCGAGCGCGCGCGAATCCGCCAGGGAGAGATTCATCTTCCAATTGCCAGCAACGATGGGTTTACGCATAGTTTTTTCAGGAGTTTCAGGAATGGGAATGGAGAATTAAAAACTCAAAATTCAAACGGATAATTGGCTCTAAGCGCTTCGATGCCGGGCAATTCCTTGCCCTCGATCATCTGCAGGCTTGCGCCGCCGCCGGTCGAGATATGGCTGATCTGATCGGCGACGCCGGCCGCGTTGATTGCGGCTGCGGAGTCCCCGCCGCCGATCACGCTGAACGCGTCGCTCTTGGCGAGGGCATATGCCACGTCCATGGTTCCGGTGGCGAAAGGCTTGCGCTCGAAGACGCCCATCGGGCCATTCCAGAAGACGCTCTTGGATTCGGCGATGACGGAGCGATAAAGGTCGACGGTTTGCGGCCCAATGTCAAAGCCCGCCATGGCGCGGGGAATCGAGGCGCCCGGAGTGGTCGTGACCTCGTCGGCCTGCGCGTCGATGGAGCGGGCGACCACGTGGTCGAGCGGCAGGTGAAAGGTCACGCCGCGGTGGGCCGCTTTGACCATGATTTCGCGCGCGCGCTCGACGAATTCGGACTCGACCAGGGAGTTGCCGACCTCCACCTTCTTGGCTTTGAGAAAGGTATAGGCCATCGCGCCGCCGATGAGCACATTATCGACGCGCTCGACCAGCGTATTGAGGATGCCCAACTTATCGGAGACCTTCGCGCCGCCCACGATCGCGGTGAAGGGCGACTTCGGCGAATCGGTGAGTTTGCTCAGTTGCTCCAACTCTTCTTTGATCAAAAAGCCTGCGGCCTTGTGATTGCGGTCGAAATACTTCGCCACATGATAGATCGACGCGTGTTTGCGGTGCGAGGTACCGAAGGCATCGTTGATATAAATATCGGCCAGCTCCGAAAGGGTGCGCCCGAAGGTCGGACTTCCGCCTTTTTCGCCGGGCTCAAAGCGCAGATTCTCCAGCAACATAAGCTGGCCTTTGCGCATATCGGAGATGAGTTTATTGACGAATTTTCCGCCAATATCCTCCGGCATCAGCACCTCGACGCCCAGCAGCTCGGCGAGGCGATTGCCCACCGGCTTCAGGCTCAGGCGCTCGTCCACTTCGCCTTTGGGGCGGCCCAGGTGGCTGGCGAGGATGACCTTGGCATCTTCCTGCTCCAGCGCGTAGCGGATGGTTGGCAGCGCCGCCTGGATGCGCGTTTCGTCGGTGATCTGCTGATTTTCGTCGAGCGGGACATTGAAGTCGACCCGAATCAGGATGCGCTTTTCCGCCAACTCAAGCTGGTCGATAAATTTAATGCCTATAAGATCCATGAATTTGAGCTCTGCGGTATTTAAGATGCGTGAATAAGTCAGAAAAGCCCGGATTGGCTCGCCCAGGCTAGCCAATCCGGGCCTTAAAAGGCGTCGAAATTATGCTTTTTGCGCGGCGACATATCGCACGGTATCGACCATGCGATTGGCGAAGCCCCACTCGTTATCATACCAGCTGATCACTTTGGCCATCTTGTCGCCGATGACCATGGTCAGGGCGGTGTCGACGACCGAGGAGCGCGGGTCGCCCATTTGGTCGGTGGAGACCACCGGGTCGTGGGTCAGCGCGAGGACGCCCTTGAGCGGGCCGTCGGCGGCCTTCTTGAGCGCGCCGTGGATGGCGTCCAGCGTGACGGGTTTCTCAAAGTTGCAGACCAGGTCGATCAGCGAGACGTCCGGGGTCGGCACGCGCACGGCCATGCCGTTGAGCTTGCCCTCAAGCTCGGGGATGACACGCGTCACCGCGATCGCTGCGCCCGTGGAGGTCGGGACCATATTCTGAGCCGCAGCACGCCCGCGGCGGAAGTCCTTATGCGGGGCGTCCAAAAGCGCCTGGTCGCTGGTATAACCGTGCACCGTGGTCATCAGGCCGGACGTGATGCCGAAGGTATCGTTGAGGACCTTGGCCACCGGCGCCAGACAGTTGGTCGTGCAGGAAGCCACGTCGATGATCGTCATCGTCTTGGCGTCGATTTCGTGGTGGTTCACCCCGTAGACGACCGATAGGTCCATGCCTTTTCCGGGGGCCGAAACCAGCACGAACTTCGCGCCCGCGTCCAGATGCAGCTGGGCCTTGTCGCGCGTGCGAAAAAGCCCCGTGCTCTCAATCACATAATCCACGCCGAGGTCGCCCCAGGGAAGATCGGCCGGGTTGCGCTCGCTGAGCACTTTGACCGTCTTGCCGTCGATGCTGATGCTGGAGTCCCCTGCCTCGACCGTGCCCTCATAGCGACGATGAACCGTGTCGTATTTGAATAGATAGGCGAGTTGCTCGGGGCTGGCCAGGTCATTGACCGCCACCAGTTCGACATTCGGATCTTGCATCAAAATGCGACCCACGCAGCGACCAATGCGACCAAAACCGTTAATACCGATACGAATCGTCATGATAAGGCTCCCTTTTAAGTAAGCGCGAAAGAGGTAAGTGAAATTTCATAGCGTCGAAGTGTCGAACGCTGGTGCGCCATCAAAATTAATAAATCCAAAGGACCACTTCGGCCCGTATGTAGATAGTAACTGTGGCGCAAGTGTCAATGCGCGAGGCGTGATTATTCTAGAAGCTGAGCACCGACCCCGAAAAGAAAAGGCTCGGTAGGCCCGATTTATTCAGAACTTCGAAATCGCGCATGCCCATGGTGTGAGCGCTGGATTTTGACGCGCCCCTCGTGCATGATATGCGCCGTCTTGGGTTGGTATTCATGATTTGTTTTCCGGGCAGAATAAATGCGGCAGAATATTTTTATCAGCGAAAAAATTCGCGTCCTTTGCGTGCTGGGCGCACTTGTGGTGGGGGCCATTTCAAGCAGCGGGTGTGGTCCCGATTTTGCGCCCTATTGGCGGGCCAAAGAATTGCGGGTCCTGGCGATTCAGGCCGACCCGGTGGTGCTCGATGGCGGTGAGGTCGCAAAACTTCGCGTCCTTGCCCACCACGCGCCCGGCGACGAGGTTGAGTATACCTGGGAGTGGTGTCCGTTTCGGGTCTCGACCGCCGACGCCTACGAATGTCCGGTGACCGTCGAGTCGCTCAACGCGATGTTGCGCCAGCAGGCCGAAGAAAGTGGCGAGGGCACATCTTTCCCCGAATTGCCCGCGGACTTCTTTGAGCTCGGCACCGGCGAGGAGGTTGATTTTGCCTATCCCGCAACGCCGGCGCTTATTCGCGGGTTTTGCGAGGCCATTCTCGCCGCGGTCAGCGATGCGGCCGCAAATTCGCCGCTGAGCGACCAGATTCCAGTGCTCACTTGCGACGAGGGCTTTGATATCTCGATTCGCCTGGTTGCCAGCGGCGACGGCGACGAGATCATTTCGCGAAAGCGCATGAAGCTGTCTACGGGGCCGGCGACGCCGAAAAATCTCAACCCCGGCGTCACCGGCATCGATATCAAGCTGGCGAAGGCCGCCGATTTCGACAAGGCCCGCGCGAGCCTGCCGTGGGTCGCCGCGATGAGCGCGGCGCAGATCGACGAGCCCACCGATGGCTGGCATTCCATTGCCGCCGACGAACCCACGCCGATCCTCGCTGGCATCCCCTTTATCGTGCGCTCGGTCGTCGACCCGATGAGCGTCGAAATCTGGACGCCGCCGGCGCCCGACGGCTCGGATAAAGCCAATCTGGAGCCCGAACTCGAAGTCCTGCTTTTTCGCTGGTTTGTCTCCGACGGCGACCTCGAAACGCCCACAGGCCTCTATGTCGATCAGACCAATACCCTGCTCGAAGCCGGTGAGTCGGAATTTCGTATTCCCTATGACCCATCGCTCGCCGATTACGACGGCGATGGCGTCAATAATGGGTCGGATAATTGTGCGCCGCTGAGCAACCCGGACCAGCTCGACACCGACGGCGATGGCCTCGGCGATGCCTGCGATATCTACCTGTGGTCGGTGGTGCGCGACGGGCGACTCGGCCAGGATTTTGTCGAGCGCAAGGTGCGCGTGGTCGGCTGGTAGGCGAGAAGATAGGTCGGCCGGGCATTCGCTAAGCTGCTGATATATTTGATGTTTTTTGGGTGTGCTTTGTGGGCAGCCCTTATGTCTTGAGAGTTTTTGATGAAGTATTTGCAACTGATCATCGCGCTGTCGCTGGTGAGTTTACCCGGCACGGCACTGGCTCAAGAGGACGCCCCGTCGCAGGATCAAGGCGCCCAGCAAGATGGTGGCGCGCGCCTGACCAAGGCGCCCGAGCTCATCGAAGCACCCGAGGCGGAGTATACCCAGGCGGCGGTCGACGCGAAGATCGAAGGCTCAGTCCAGCTGGAGCTGACCGTGTCGGCAACCGGCGAGGTGACCAAGGTGACGGTGCTCTCCGGGCTTGGATACGGGCTCGATGAGTCCGCGGTGGAGGCGGCCAAGAGATTCGTGTTCAGCCCCGCCGAGGTCAATAATCTGCCGGCCACGGTGAGCCTGAATTTTGCCATCGACTTCTCGCTTCCGATCATGCCCGCGAGTTTTAAGGGCAAGTTGGTGGAGCTGGAATCCGGGCAGCTCATCAGCGACGCCACGGTCGCCATCGAGTATCAGGGCGACGAATACGACCCGGCGCCGCGCGCCGCGATGTCGGTCAAGGAAGACGGGAGTTTTTCCTTCGAAGGCGTGCCGCCGGGCACCTATAGCGTCGCGTTGAGCGCGCCGGGTTATCCCGACCGCACCGAGCAGGTCGAGCTGGGCTCGGGCGACGCAGTCGAGGTGGCGTACCGATTCACCAAGGCGCCGGTGAACCTGCGCGGTGAGGTGCGCGAGTCGGGCACCCGCGCGCCGCTTGCCGGCATTGAGGTGCGCCTTAGCGACGCGCAGACCGGCGAAGAAATCGCAACCGAATATAGCGATGGCGACGCGATTTTTGCGTTTCGAGACCTTCCCCCGGGCACCTATAAACTTGTATTTCAGGCCGAAGGCTACGAGCCCTTTAACCAGGATGTGCAGGTAAAAGAGGGCGAAGTCACCGGCGGCATCTTTTATCTGCGCGCCGAATATTATGACGAGTTTACGGTCAAGACGACCGCGCAGCGCGAAGAAGCCGAGATCAGCCGAAAGCGCATCGAGCTCGACGAGCTGCGGCGCATTCCGGGCACCGGCGGCGACGCGGTGCGCGTAGTCCAGAATCTTCCGGGCGTCGCGCGCCCCTCTTATGTCGGCGGAAGTCTGGTGGTGCGCGGTGCCGCGCCCGAGGATACCAAGGTTTTCTTGCAGGGCGATAATATCCCGCTGGTCTTCCACTTTTTGGGCGGCCCCGCAGTCATCAGCTCCGAGATGTTGGAGGCGGTCGACTTCTATCCGGGCAACTTCAGCACCTATTATGGGCGCGCCACCGGCGGCATTGTCGCGCTTCGCACCCGTTCACCGCGCCAAGACCGCTTCCACGGCTTTGCCGAGATCGACCTGATCGACGCCACCGCCCAATTCGAGGGGCCGGTGACCGAGAACCTAAGCTTCGCGCTGTCGGCGCGGCGCAGCTATATCGACACAGTATTGCCGCTGCTCGCGCCCGACGAGCTCAGCGACCAGGTCACCGTGTCGCCGCGCTATTATGATTATCAGGCCTGGCTGACCTGGCGGGCGACCAAGGAGCACAAACTCGAGCTCTTTATTTATGGTTCCGATGACGCCGTGGCGACCGTCTTTGACGATGAGGACGGCCCCATCGGCAATGCCGATGTGCAGATTTCGGGCGCCTCATTCTCCCAACTCTTCCACCGCGGCCAGATTCGCTGGGAGTGGAAGCCCGCCAATCAGCCGGTCGAAAACGAAGTGCTCGTCTCCTTCGGGCTCAACCGCGCCGGGTTTGATCTTGCCGATAACCTGTATTTTTTCGCCGACTATTATCAGACCCAGATTCGCGAAGATTTTAAGATCAACGCCGCCGATAATCTCAATATTCGCATCGGTGCCGACCTTCAGTTTGGCAATGTGGATTACCAACTTCAGGTCCCGCGCCAGGATGCCGACCCGGGGCGCGGCAACGGCAGCGACGGCGGCGGCGGCGGTGGGCCCGGAGGCTTTGCGGTCTCGCCAAATGGCGTCATTACCAGTCAATCCGCGCCGCTATTGCAACCGGCGTTTTATCTGGAAGCCAATTATAAGCCCATCGACGCGCTCAAGCTGACCCCGGGCGTGCGCCTGGATTATTATGGCGATATCGCGCGCACCTCGGCCTCACCGCGCTTTAGCGCACGCTATACGCTCACCGATGAGATTTTGCTCAAAGGCGGCGTCGGCCTGTTCACCCAGCCGCCGCTGCCCAACGAGTCGGATAAAACCCTGGGCAACCCGAACCTCAACTTCGAGAGCGCCATTCACTACGCCCTGGGCACCGAGTGGCGCCCGCTGGAGTATATCGAAGTCGACGCGACGCTTTTTTATCGCGATATGATGGACCTGATTGAGGGCACCACCGATGTGCAGCAAAATAGCCAGGGCGAAATCGAGCAAGTGCTGCTCAATAACGGCGGAAAGGGTCGCGCCTACGGCCTTGAGCTGATGCTGCGCCATCGCCCGCAGAATAACCTCTTTGGCTGGGTCGCCTATACGCTGAGCCGCGCGGAGCGCTTCAATAACGACACCGACAGCTACGACCTTTTTCGCTACGACCAGACCCATATTCTGTCGGTGGTTGCCGGGTATAATCTTCCCTACCAGATCGATATCTCGGGGCGCTTCCGCCTGGTCACCGGCTCGCCATATACGCCGGTTTCCGGGGCGGTGTGGGATGCCGACGAAGATCGCTATCGGGCGATATACGGCGAGATGCTCTCGGCTCGAAAGTCGACCTTTCACCAACTCGATGTGCGCATCGACAAGAAGTTCGTCTTCGATAGCTTTATTTTAGGCGCCTATATCGAGGTGCTTAACGCCTATAACGCGGTCAATGAGGAGGGACGCTCTTATAACTATAACTACCGCGAATCGGGACCGGTTCCCGGGCTGCCGATCATTCCAACCCTGGGGGTCAACGGGCGTTTTTAGGATTTCGGGGATAAAAACAGCGTATTTTTTAAAAAAATGCGTCGAGAGCCTTATAAATAGGGGGTTTGGTGGGCTTCTGCTGCTTGACACTGCTTCGAGGCATTCCTAAACTCGCAGCAGTTCTAAAAAAAGAAGCACCACGATCTCGCAGATGTGCTGGGGATCGTGCACCAACACTCAGCCCGGTATTTGGGCGCCGTCGTGATTCTGGCGAGCGTTGATGCGTTAGGGCAGAGCGTTATAAACTCAAACCTGTGTTTAATAAGGAAGGAAGATGACGAAATCAGAGTTGATCGATGCAGTCACCAAGCGCGCCGCCGAGTCGGATATCAAACTGACCAAAAAGGATATGCGTGCGCTGCTCGATATTGTTTTCGAGACGGTTTCCGATGCGATCAAAGAAGAAAAGCGTTTCTCGTACCCCAAATTTGGCACCTTCAAGCTCAAGCACCGCAAGGCGCGCACTGGACGCAATCCGCAGTCGAAGGAGAAGATCCAGATTAAGGCGTCCAATTCGGTCGGCTTCAAGCCGTCGCCGTCGCTGCACGATTTGATTAACTGATTGAATCGGGCGCAAAGCATGGCGCGCGGCCCGAAAAAAGCCCGCCTGAATCATTCAGGCGGGCTTTTTGCTGTCCAAAAATTACGCTCGGGTTATTCGACCGTCACGCTTTTGGCCAGGTTTCGGGGTTGGTCGACGTCGGTGCCCTTGAAGTCGGCGATATGATAGGCGAGCAGTTGCATCACCACCACCGAGAGCAGGGGCTGGATATATTCGGGGACGTCCGGGATTTCCAGGACGACGTCGGCGAATTCACGCACCTCGTTATCGCCCTCGGTGGCCACGACGATGAGGCGGCCCTGGCGCGCCTTGACCTCTTCGAGGTTGCTGAAGACCTTCTCGTAGACGCGGTTTTTCGGGATCAGCACGACCACCGGCAATTGCTCGTCGATCAGCGCGATCGGCCCGTGTTTCATCTCGCCGGCGGCGTAGCCTTCGGCGTGAATATAGCTGATTTCCTTGAGCTTGAGCGCCCCCTCACTGGCGATCGGGAAGAGGTTGCCGCGTCCCAGATACAAAAAGGAGTGCACGTCCGAAAAATTATAGGCGATATGCTTATAGATCGCCTTTTCGTGCAACATCTTCGACATGGTCTGGGGGACATCGCGCAGCGCCTCCAGGATCTCGCGGCCTTTCTCTTCGTCGAGGGTCCCGCGGCGCCGGCCCAGCCAGACCCCGAGCATCAGCCCGACCACAAGTTGAGTGCTAAATGCCTTGGTGCTGGCCACTCCGATTTCGGGGCCAGCGTGGGTATAGATAACCCCGTCGGCCTCGCGCGTCATGGTGGATTCGACCACATTGCAGATCGCGATGGTCTTGGCGCCAAGCTCCATCGCCAGGCGCATCGCGGCCAGGGTGTCGGCGGTCTCGCCGGATTGGCTCATGGGAATGCAAAGCGTGCGATCATCGATGATCGGGTTGCGATAGCGAAACTCACTGGCAAGCTCGACCTCCACGGGCACCCGCGAGAAGTCTTCGATAATATATTTGGCGACCTGGGCGGCATAAAAACTGGTGCCGCAGGCCACGAAGACCACGCGCTCAAGGGTGTCCAGCCAGGCGTCTTCGATGCCCAGCGGGCCGAAGTCGACGTCGCCGCGGTCCACGCTCACCCGCTCGCGCAGCGTATCGGTGATACGCTCGGGCTGCTCGTGAATCTCCTTGAGCATAAAGTGTTTATAGCCCTGTTTCTCGGCCGAAATCGGGTCCCAGTTGATGCGTTTGACCGCGCGGGTGACCCGCTCGCCGGAGGCCTCGAAGATGGCGATATCCCCGCGGGTGAGCACGGCGGTGTCGCCGTCCTCCAGGTAAATAAAATCGCGGGTATAGGGGAGCACCGCCGGGACATCACTGGCCACAAAGATCTCGTCGCCCTCCTGGCCAAGCACCATGGGCGAGGCGTTTCGGGCGACCACCAACTCCTGGGGGTTCTCGGCGAGCATGACGACGATGGCGTAGGAGCCCTCCACCAGGGTCATGGCGCGGCGCACCGCGTCATGCAGCGTCGCCGAGCCCGACTCCAGCGCGTGGTCGATCAGATGCGCCACCACCTCGGTGTCGGTCTCACTGCCAAAGGTGCGCCCCTGGTTGATCAGCCCGCGTTTTAAAACGGCATAATTTTCGATGATCCCGTTATGCGCCACCACCACCTGACCGGCGCGGTGCGGATGCGCGTTTCGCTCCACCGGGCGCCCGTGGGTTGCCCAGCGCGTGTGACCCAGGCCAATTGAGCCGTCAAAGGGTTCTTCGCGAAAGGCCGAAAACAGCGAGGCCAACTTGCCCTGGGTGCGCCGGATGATGACCGCACCGGAGTCGGTGCCGATGGCGATGCCGGCGGAGTCATAGCCCCGGTATTCCAGCCGACTCAATCCCGAGAGCAACACCTCGCTGCACGCGCGATGGCCCACATACCCAACGATTCCACACATAGAACTCCTTCAATCTGATGAAAATGGCCTGTTGCCTGCCCGAAACTAGCAGACATGGCCACGATTAACCCGCGTGAATTTAGTGCAAATGCTTGTGCAAATCTAATCCCAAAATAAGCGCAGCCAGCGCGCCTCCAAGGCGTGCTGGCTGCTATTTAATAGCGCGTCGGCCGCGATTAATCCTCAACGCCCTGAATCGAGGCGCCCACGGCGCTAAAGGTCGCCCCGAAACTCAGCGCGTCATTGAGTCCATCGCCGTCGAGATCCACGTCCTTTTGGTTGCTGACCGCCTCGGCGATGAGGTCGCATTGCTGGCGAACGCTCAGCGCCGTGCATAGCGGGTCGGGCGATAGCTCGCATTCGCTCTGCAGGGGCCGCGCGCACGCAAAGCGATTGGGGGATTCCTCAATAAAGAGTGGTTGGCTGCGGATGCAATCGCAGGTCGACGCCATCTTATTGAGCGTTCCAAAAAAGTCACTCAACGAGACCGCGCCTCCCAGCCGCCCGTTGCTCAGCGTGACCCGACCGCCCGCGCTCAGATCGGCATCGGGCTGCATATCGGCCTGCAGGCTCAGCCGCTCAACCTGCACCTCACCCATCAGTGTCGCATCCAGATTCAGCGGCAGCAAGATCGCCGCACTCGCCTCCGCGACGCTCAAACGCCCTTGCTCCACGCGCGCCGTGGGGAAATCCGAGCGCGGATGGCCGTCTTCATCAAGGCTATCTTGCTTGACATAAAAATCGCCCGTGCCGTTTAGATTGGGGGTGAAATTCTCGTCGGTATCGGCTCCGAAGACCAGGTTCAGTTGGAGGGCCGGGTCATTTTGGGGGTCGGACAAATACGCATATTCCAGCAGGAGTACCAGGCCGCCGTTGCGAATTTGGGTCGCAATCACATCATTAAATGACACGCCAATGACGGCCGAAAGCGCGTTGATCAGGTTGCCCATCGCGCTGTCATCGGTGCCGTCGTCATTAAAATCGGCGCAACAAGAGCCCGATTTCTCAATCTGAAAATGATTGATAAATGAGGCCGGGCCCCAGTCGCCGAAGTCCTCTGGGGCGCAGTCCGCCTGCGGATCGGCCGGGTGCGTGCATCCCTGATGGCCGGCATCCGGCTGCAGATCGTCGGGGGCGCTGCCATCCTCGGCGGCGTCCTGGGCCGCCGCATCAGCGTCCTCGGTGGTATCCTCGGGAAAATCGGGCGACTCGGTGTCCTGGGCGTTGGCGTCGTTCTCGACGATATCGCTCAGCGTTTCGGCATCCGCGCCCGCATCGCCCTGCGGATTTTTTGCCCCGGCGTCGTCTGAGCACGCGCTCAGCGAGATGCCAAAAATAAATACCAGCCCCCAAAGGCCAAATTTAGGTGAAATTTGCATAATTATCCTTCACTATTCATGAAAAGCGCTAAATCGAAAAGACGCTTGAATATAGCGAAGGCCGCCATCGCAGGCAATGCGTGTGCAACTTCGCGCCCCATCTCACCACAGCATTATCACAAGTTTCTGGCCGGCGAGGGTGAAGGGCAGGTGAATATGTTGAATCCAACCGTTGGCCGCCATGGCAATCAGGCCGAGCCAGATGCCCGAAAAGATCATCCCGAAGGGGACAATATGGTGGCCAAAGCGGCGCAACCCCGGGCTGATCAGCGTGGTGCTCAGACCTGCGGCGATGAGCACCGGGGTTGTCAGCCCGACGAGTGTGACCATCAAAAGCGCCCCGTGCAGTGGACTCGCCGAAGACGCCGCCAGCCCGAGCACCCAGAACATCAGCATGCAGGGCAGCAGGCCGAGCATAAAGCCGGTGAAGAATATGCGAAGCGCGCCGCTGAGCCTGGGTGAGTTGGGCAGGCGGCGCATGAGTCCGCCGACAAAGCGCGCGCTTAAGGGAAGCCGAGGGGAAGTCTGGTTTGCCTGGCCATCTCGTTGTCGGCGCGCACGCCGCCCCACGCGCCATTTGGCGCGAAGCCGGCTTATCGCGGGCAGGCGCAGCAGACCTGCCAGGAGCAGTCCGCCGGCGACCAGTACGCTGGCGATTGCGGTGACTGACTGGACCCGGGCTTCGACCTGGGCCCCCAGCAGCCCGGCGAACAAGCCGAGCAGGGCGTACATCAATCCGCGACCGGATTGGTAGGCGAGCACGTATTTTAGGACGGAGACGCGGTGAGCCCAGGGGGAAGTCTCGGGGTTTCGCCGATGGGTATGCACAACCAGCCCGGCGACAATGGGTCCGCACATTCCCGAGCAGTGAACGGTAACCCACAGAAAGCCGACGCCCACCAATTGAGCGTAGAGCGCCATGATATTTTCTGCATCCATCCATCACCTTACGGGTTCACAACTTACAGGCATGCATCGACGGCCCGGGCGCGGCGATCGATAAGCGCTGAGTCGAGGGGCCATCGCGCTGGCAACGTCCCGAGCAGCCCCAATATTCCGGCGAAATCCTGTCTTCTCCAAAAGTGCTTTTGGCGCGCAAAATTTGCAGCATTCAATACCCCAAAAACCTAAATTTTCGCCGCAAACTTTGCATTAAAACTATAGAATAAAGGCACTTGCAAAAGATGAATGAATCTCATAGGTCTGCACTTGGATCGGCCAAAAGGCATTTGCCGGCAAGGCAATTCATGACCTCTTTGAGTTTTCCAGTTGTGTCGACCGCAAAAATACCTGAAAATTCGCGAATACACACTCTAAACCATCGCGCGGAGCACGCCGCATTATCTCTTCAAATCCCTGCAAGTGATGAAGTCGCTGGGATTTAAGAAAACAGGGCGCGCTGCAACCGGGCAGCTAAGATGGTTCTTTCGTTTTACGACCCATAGGTATCCCGTTTTTGGAGGCTGTCAGTGAGTAGCTCGAAGCAAGTGGAAGTGGATGCGGCGGCGCCGGGAGAATCGGCGCAGATCGAGATCCAGTATGACGACGCCATTTCGCGAAATTTCGTCCTCGCCACGCTCTTCTGGGGCGCGGTGGGCATGCTGGTGGGCGTGATCATCGCGCTGCAGTTGGCCTTCCCCGAGGCCAACCCCGCAATCAAGTATTTCAGCTTTGGCCGACTTCGCCCGGTGCATACCAACGCGGTCATCTTCGCCTTTGCCGGAAACGGCATCTTCGCGGCCATCTATTATTCCACCCAGCGGCTGGTCAAAGCGCGCATGTTCAGCGACGCGATGAGCAAGTTTCACTTCTGGGGGTGGCAGGGCCTAATCGCGGCGGCCGCCATCACATTGCCCATGGGGTTTACCCAGACCAAGGAATACGCCGAGATCGAGTGGCCGCTGGATATCTGGATGACGGTGGTCTGGGTGGTCTTTGCGGCGAACTTCTTTTTGACGCTCAAGAATCGGCGCGTGAAGCATCTTTATGTGGCGATCTGGTTTTATATCGCCACGATCATCACCGTAGCGATGCTTCATATCGTCAATAACCTTGTCATTCCGGTTGGCGCCTTCAAGAGCTACTCGATCTTCTCCGGGGTTCAGGACGCCATGATTCAGTGGTGGTACGGGCATAACGCGGTGGCGTTTGTGCTGACCACACCCTTCCTGGGGCTGATGTATTATTTCCTTCCCAAAGCGGCAAACCGGCCCGTTTTCTCGTATAAACTCAGTATTCTTCACTTCTGGTCACTGGTCTTCATCTATATCTGGGCGGGGCCGCACCATCTTCATTATACCTCGCTGCCGGAGTGGGCGGCGACCGTGGGCATGGTCTTTTCGGTCGCGCTGTGGATGCCCAGTTGGGGCGGCATGCTCAACGGTCTTTTGACGCTTCGCGGCGCCTGGGACAAGTTGCGCACCGACCCGATTCTGAAGTTCTTTGTGGTCGCCATCACCTTCTACGGCATGGCGACCTTCGAGGGGCCGATGATGAGCGTGAAAGCCGTCAACGCTCTGACGCACTATACCGACTATACGATTGCCCACGTTCACTCCGGCGCGCTGGGGTGGAACGGGTTTATGATCTTCGGCATGGTCTACTGGCTGGTGCCGCGGCTGTGGCAGACGAAGCTGTGGAGCACGCGCCTTGCCAACGCGCACTTCTGGGTGGGGACGCTGGGAATCCTGCTCTATATCATCGCGCTTTATGCCGCCTCCATCAGCCAGGGGCTGAACTGGCGCGCCTTCGACGAGAGCGGCAAACTGCTCTATCCCGTCTTCATGGAAACCGTCGTCACAATCATCCCCATGTACTGGGTGCGCGTGGTGGGCGGTACGCTTTATCTCAGCGGCATGATCATGTGCATCGTCAACGTGGTCATGACGATGCGCTCGGCCGACAAGAAACTGGAGGACCCGCGCGCGCTGGTCGCCAGGACGCCGGCCTGGCGCCTGGCCAAACGCGACGCGTCGGAGACCTTGCACCGGCGCTTCGAGGGTTGGCCCCTGGTCTTTAGCGTGCTGACCTTCGTGGCGGTGGCGGCCGGCTCGGTCATCGAGATCGTCCCGATGCTGCTTATCCGCGACACGGTCCCGCGAATCGAGAGCGTCAAACCCTATACCCCGCTGGAGCTGGAGGGGCGCGATATGTATATGGCGGAGGGCTGCGCGACCTGTCATACCCAGCAAATCCGCCCCATGCGCCACGAAATCGAGCGATTCGGCGAGTATTCCAAGCCGGGCGAGGACGTCTATGAGCACCCGCATCTGTGGGGCTCCAAGCGCACCGGCCCGGACCTGGCGCGCGAGGGCGGCAAGTATAATAACGACTGGCATTACCGCCATATGGAGAATCCGCGCTCGACCACGCCCAATTCCATCATGCCGCCCTACCCGCATATGCTCCACGACGAGCTGGACCTGAGCCAGGTTCAGTCGAAGATGCGCGGGCTGCAGAAGCTTGGCGTCCCGTATACCGACGCCGAGATTGCCAGCGCCGTGGAGGATGCGCGCAGCCAGGCCAAAGAGGTGGCCTCGACCATTACGGCCGAGGGCGATGTGGAGAATCGCACCATCGTGGCGCTCATTGCCTATCTGCAACGCCTGGGAACTGACGTGAAGGGTTCGACCGGTGCGCCGGCAGTGGCCGCGGAAGTTGCACCGAGCGCCGAAGACGC
>Ga0209075_1000552_pt1 | contig 36760 bp, 35 predicted proteins | sample Stecom2011_FD_187523 | JGI IMG/M metagenome (GOLD analysis project Ga0209075, IMG submission 187523) | Agricultural soil microbial communities from Utah to study Nitrogen management - Steer compost 2011 (SPAdes) (version 2) | ecosystem: Environmental > Terrestrial > Soil > Agricultural land...
TGTACAGTCTCACTGCTAATTACGGTTGACCATTGAGAAAACCGCCTAATACGAGAGACGTACGTTGGGTGGTGTGAGAGGACAGCAAAGTCGGAAGTAATTACCCGCCTTTGCTTCCTACTCGATTATGGTGGATGTTGAGCGCTGGATTTAAGAGTTGTTGTATCTCGAATGCGACAATATGGGGGAAAGTATTATCACATAAAGTTGGGTGTTAGTTGAGGAGGCAAACCTCCTGAATAAAATGAATATCTTTACATTGGAATAGCGTTGAAGTGTTAAGAAACGATTGAATACCATAAAAAAGCCGAGAGTCTTTGAGGGCTCACGGCATTTTTTATAAGTGAATAGCGATGGTTGGATTAGAATGTAACCACTAAGTTTGCACTTAAACCAGTGCTTTTAGGAACTTCCCTACACACTCCTCCAACACAAATTAAACCGCCACGCTGGCGTCCGTAGTTAAGCGCAAATCGAACGTGTCCTTTAGAGTAGCTTCCTCCTATGTTGTAGTAGTGTAGCTTTTTCTCTTCTCCGTAGTTCCAAGAGTCCGACACGTAAAGCGCAAAATAGGGGTTGAAGTTGTATTCAACCACACCGGCTGCCCAGTTTTTGTCGTCTTGTTCTGTCCATAAGTGCTGAAGCTGTAAGCTAACCGCTTTTCCTCTTCCGAAACGTCGTGTTCCTTCAACAGCAACAACTTGTGCTCTGATATCACCTTGTGTTCCTAAGATACCTCCTTTTGAAACACTTTTATCGATGATTACATCTTGAAAAGAAACAACTGAACTCCACTTAGAATTCCATCGGTTTTTAATTTCGAAGTTTAAATCTCTAAAATATCGAGGACCTTTTCCGATGAATTTAACGTCATAAACTTGATCGGCTGTGTTGAATTCTGTTTCCAAGCCAGCCCAGTACGAAAAGTTCCCTGCGAACTTAGTACCCACTTTTCCAAGAGCTGATTTTCTATCGAATGAATAGTACAAATCTACTTGTGCACCAACTTCACCCGCACGTTGTTCGAATGGGTCGAACAAAAGTCTAGGTTGCGCGTTGTATACGTAGATGTTGTTCAATAAAAAATCGTGTTGCTTTGTTACTGCAGGCACATAGTTTATCAATTGTTCGTTAAACTGATTTCCTTCAGCATACCTGTCGGCGTAGAAAGAAAAGTTTTCTAAGCGTCTAAACGTCGTGCTGATTCCTAATCCTTTCATAGCATAGCCCATATTCACGAGCATTGCCGTTCCGTCGAACAACTGTGGAGAGCTAATGTCTCCTTCATTGACGATAACATCGGGATCTTTAGCAATTGCTTCAATGCCTCCGTAGAAATTGTTCAAAACAAAGTCTAAACGACCTCCGTAGGCATTTACATTAGAGGGAATGCTGTCGTTCCCGCCGTTAGATTGGTGGCGACCCACATAACTGGCGCCAAGTTTAAGATCGATGGCGTCTGTTTGCAGTAATTCGCTAAGGCTAAGATTGGCGTCGAGTCCTTGTGTGACTCCTTCAGAAACATCGAAACCAATACGGGTTTGTCCATAGACACCCGTCATATCGAAGGCGCTCGAGGGACTAAACTTAACGCGGACACCTTTCATTGCGTTATTGATGCCCAATTGCCGGTCTTCCCAAGATCTAAGAATCAATCCGCTACCGAATTGCTCATAGAAATATCCTCCGGTAACATCGATGGTTTCGTTTTTATAGTTGAGGTAGTATGTGCCAATTCCGTTTTGGCCATCCCATGTTGGCGAATACCCCGAAAGGGCTTTCGGCAAATAGGATTCGTATTGTACACCTGCTGTGAAATTGCCAAGGGTGTAGTTTAGTTGTAAATAATTGTTCGATCTAAATTGCTCATCGGGTGCAGGGAAATCAAATTTTTCATCATCGAGAAGCCATTGGGAATTCGATTCAAGGCCTCCGAAAAAAAATCCAGTTTCTTGCGAGAATCCGATAGCGCTAATACATATAAAAGCACTAAAAAATAATTTTTTCATGAAAAGAGATTGGTTGTAGAGAGATTAGTTTGAGAGTTCGAGGATTTTTTCGTAAAGTTCGTATTCCGCGCCTGGACTATATCCTGAATGCCTGTAAACTACTTTATCATCTTTTATCAACAAAGTCATCGGTACGGTTGCAGCTCCTAAGGCACGCTGAAAATCGTTGTTGGTGTCGAGCAAGACAGTGTAGTCCCAACCTTTTCCATTGACCATAGGCCTAACTCGTTTTACAGTGCGGCTGTCATCTACAGACACTGCAAACAACTCAACGTTCGATTCTTCTTGCCATTCCTCGTAAATTTCACTGATAGCATCGAGTTCCTTCAAACACGGAACGCACCACGTAGCCCATAGCGATATAATTGTAACGCCATCTTCACGGGCAATGTCTTTAGAATTAAAGGTTTTTCCATCGAGAGTTTTTAAGTCGATGCTGGGTAATTCATTTTGAGCAAAAGCGCTAAACGAAAAGATAACCAAGCAAAAAAGCACTAATTTTTTCATAGGATTAATAATTTATTAAGGGTTTTAGGTGAACAATATTAAGTTTTTTTTAATATAATTCGGAGCAAACGGCGTAAAACTTGTCTAAATTAACACACGAAATCAAATGAATTCTTAGTTTTGCTGTTTTTACAGACCTTTTTTAATTATAACAAGATTATCCCTATGAAGTTTTCAACAAAATTTTTGTTTTTTTTGGCTGCAATTGTTGCGATGTCGTGTAGCCGAAAAGAGGATCCTATTGGAACAGTAGATGTTCCGCTGGCTATTACTTTAACAAGTGATGCTGGTTCGGATGAGTTTGCTGCTATTGGCCAGAATACTATGGTAGCTTTTATGGTGTCTGGAAATGATGGCGAAGACTATACGGATTTATCAAGAATTTTAGTCAATGGAGAAGAAATTCCTGGATCAACATATCTTTTTGAAGAGCTCGGTGAATTTTTAGTGCGAGCAGAATATGAAGGAGTAGTTAGTAACACCTTGACATTTGAAGTTTTAGAGCCTACACAAAGAATATTGCGGATTGATGTGCCTAAAGCTTTGAGAAATCAAACAATCACATTCGAATTGATAGACGATCAGGGAAATAATACGGCCGAGGACGCTACTTTCTTTGTAAATGACACTGAAATTGAAGGCTATACGTTTGCTTCAGCAAACCCAGCCGAATTCGAGGTCTATGCTACTTACGAAGCTAATGACGAAACCCATACTACAGCGACGCATAATTTTGAGGTGTTTATTCCAAAACGAAAAGTTGCCATCGAAGACTATACGGGGACTTGGTGCGGCTATTGCCCAAGAGTGGCTGTGGCTATTCAAGAACTCCGTGATATGACGACGGATGTGTCTGTAGTTTCTATTCACAAAGAATCATCGTCGATGTCAGATCCGTTGCATTACCCGAGAGTTGAAGAACTTCAGGCAATGTTTGATGTGCCCAACAGCTTCCCGAAAGCACAACTCAATAGAACGGAGCCGTGGGTAGATGGTTTCAATCTAAATCAAGTGCTCCCAATGATCGGAACAGACACAGACGTGTCAATCGCAATAAACTCAGAATTGAACGGCGCTAATCTTTCTGTAACGGTAGACGTAGTTTATGAAGGAGGCTCTACAGCGGGGGATAAATTGGTTGTCTATTTGTTAGAAAACGGGGTGGTTTCACCACAAACAAACTATTTCGATCAGACACCAGGTCATCCATACGAAGGAATGGGTAACCCTATTGAAGACTACGTTCATAATGATGGAATGAGAAATGCACTTTCTGATTTATTCGGAGATGCTATTCCGCAATTACCTGCGTTCGAAAAATACTCTAAACAATACACGTTCTCAGTTCCGGAACACTATGTAGGCGAGAATTTAAGTTTTGTGGTGATGGTTGTTGATGCTGATAATAACGCGAAGAACTCACAATACGCTTGGATTAACGAAGCAAAACCATTCGAATAGTCGAAAGGTCAAACAACGCATAAAAAAATCCCGTCCTCAATTTGAAGACGGGATTTTTTACTTTTTATATGTAAGAGAATTTAAATTATTCTCCTAAGAATGGATATCTGTAATCATCTGGTGATACAAATGTTTCCTTCACTAAACGTGGCGAAACCCATCTGTAAAGATTCATCTTGCTTCCCGCCTTATCGTTGGTTCCGCTTGCGCGTGCACCTCCAAAAGGTTGCTGGCCAACAACTGCACCGGTAGGTTTGTCGTTGATGTAGAAGTTTCCTGCTGCATTTTCTAATGCTACAACAGCTTCTTCTAATGCATAGCGATCTTCACTGAAAACAGCTCCGGTTAACGCATACTCACTTGTGCTATCTACAAGCTCAAGAGTTTCAGACCAATCCTCGTCTTTATAGACGTAAACGGTTAATACAGGTCCGAAAAGCTCTTCGCACATCGTAACGTATTTTGGATCTTGTGTAACAATTACAGTAGGTTCGATAAAGTAACCTTCGCTCTTGTCGTAATTTCCACCGGCAATAATTTCGACATCCTTGTCTTCTTTTGCACGGTCGATATACCCTGCCAGTTTGTCGAAAGATTTTTCGTCAATAACAGCAGTAATAAAGTTGCTCATATCTTCAGGAGATCCCATTTTAAAAGATTCCACATCGGCAACAAGTTGTTCTTTTACATCATCCCAAATACTTTCGGAGATATAGCATCGGCTTGCCGCACTACATTTCTGGCCTTGGAATTCAAAAGCACCACGAGACATCGCTGTTGCAACTTGTTTTGGATTAGACGATTTGTGTGCAACAATAAAGTCTTTTCCACCAGTTTCACCTACAATGCGTGGGTATGTTTTATAATTGTGAATGTTGTCTCCAATCTTCTTCCAAATGCCTTGGAAGACTCCAGTAGACCCAGTAAAATGAACTCCAGAGAAATCTGGACTCGCCATAAGCGTGTCTGAAATCATAGCAGGATCACCCATTACCATGTTGATCACACCGGCAGGAACACCAGCTTCACGGAAAACATCCAGAATAACTTTGGCCGAGTACACCTGAGTTGCACTTGGCTTCCATACTACTACGTTCCCCATCAAAGCAGCACTTGCAGGAAGGTTTCCGGCAATAGCAGTAAAGTTGAAAGGAGTAATGGCGTAGATGAATCCTTCTAACGGACGATATTCTACACGGTTCCATGCACCTGATGTAGACTCTGGTTGTTCCGCGTAGATTTCAGTCATATACTGAACGTTAAATCTCAAGAAGTCAATAAGCTCACAAGCAGAATCAATTTCGGCTTGATAAATATTTTTCGACTGACCGAGCATAGTAGCTGCATTGATCTTTGCGCGGTATGGTCCTGCAAGTAATTCGGCAGCGCGCAAAAAGATACCCGCGCGTTGTTGCCACGGCATTGCTGCCCATTTTTTTCTTGCCTCTAAAGCAGTAGTGATTGCTTCTTCAACGTGACTCTTATTTGCTTTATAGTAGGTCCCCAAAACGTGTTTGTGATCGTGTGGGGGAGACATGGTGCTGGTTTCTTCGGTCTTCACCTCTTTGCCATTAATGTATAACGGAACTTCTACTTTTTCATCGTACATTTTTTTGTACATATCCAGTACTTCCTTCCGTTCAGGAGAACCTGGTGCATAACTTTTTACAGGTTCATTGACGGCGATTGGTACTTCAAAAAATCCTTTTCCCATAACTATATTTGTTTATTGTTTATACTTGAATTTTAAAGGTTTGCAAAGTTACAAAATTTTAAGCGATACACATCAGAAACAAGCTTTTGCATGCCAGCATTAACATGATTGTTAAATTGCATTGTAAACAGCACATTAATTATCCCGATTGTGTAAATTGTATTTATTAATCCAAAACCACAATGTGCACGCTTACTTTCTTCCCAAAATCAGATAGCAACTTTATTCTTACATCCAATCGCGATGAATCTCCGGGAAGGAAAACTTTCCCGCCAAAAATCTATCGTGAAAACAATGTCGAGTTACTCTATCCGCGAGATGCTGTAGCGGGGGGCACTTGGATTGGCGTTAGCCAAAGAAAACGAGTGGTGTCTTTAATGAATGGCGGTTTTGTGGCTCACAAACGAAAAGCATCCTATGCCAGAAGTCGGGGACTAATTGTCAAAGACTTATTGAAAACTCCAGAATTGAAATCCTACATAAAAACGTACGATTTTAGCGAGATCGAACCGTTCACCGCCATAGTAGTGGATTTTGAAAACACGTTGAAGCTTCATGAGATTGTGTGGACAGGTGAGGAGTTAGTTTTCACAAACTTACCGCTTGAGCCTAAAATTTGGTCCTCGTCTCCTTTGTATCCTCGGGAGCTCGCCGAAAAGCGAGAGTCGTGGTTTGCCGAATTTCTCGACAGGCAAAACGATATGCCAGCACAAGAATTGCTACATTTTCACCAAACTGCAGGAGAAGGAGACCCCATAAGTAACATTGTTATGGATAGAGGTTTTGTGAAAACAAAAAGCATTACACAAGTAGTAAAATCGGATGGCGTTGTGGAAATGTGTTATAACGATTTAGAAGCGGAAGCGATAGACCGCTCAAGCTTAATGCTTGAAGGGTTTTAATTCATTGTGAATTCTGTGAACAGTTGAAAAACAGGAATGTTTACTTCAAATTCTTCTTGGGTGTCGTGGTTTAGTAAAGTGTAATATCCTGTCATCGAGCCAACAGTAGAAGTCAATAGACAACCGCTGGAATACTTGTGTTTTTCTCCTGGAAGCAAAGTAGGTTGTAAGCCAATGACGCCCTTCCCTTTAACGATTGTCGTCTGATTCAAGGAATCCCTAATCTCCCAAAAGCGCGACAGCAATTGCACTTTGTCTTTGCTTTGGTTTTCAATTTCTATGGTATAGGTATAAGCATACTGAACTTCGTTATTTTTAACAAAGTTTCCCCGATATTCCGATGCGGCCGAAACCTTAATTCCTTGTGTTATTTGTTGTACTGTCATGTCAATTTAATAAACTGCGGCGCTTCCCAATATAAAAACTAAAATCCCAATTAGAAAACTAATGCCAAACACGAAGCTTAAAAATATAAATTTTATCGCTGTTAACCAATGAGATTGGTTGTAGAATTTGCGTAATGCCAGATAAAAGTACAAAGGCATTGCGATAAGTAGAAATAATGCATCGAGGGCTTCAGTTTTAAATGCTGTGTTTATAAGAATGATCGGAATTCTAGCTAAGTAGTAAAAACTAAACAGGTGAAACAGGAAAATCAGGTGCTCAATATAGTTGTATTTTGTAAATAGAAAGAGCAGCCAGAAAAATAATGCAAATACAGGAGCAAAGAAGAAGAGGAAAAAGGGCATTTTAGATGTCACGTATTCTCGGAATTCCTGAGGATTTTCAAAAACTTTACGAGCCGCCATAGCCCGGGTGTAAAGCCATTCGTTTTTTGGGTTTAAAATATGATTTAATGAGTCTAGAGCAACTTCAGGGTCTTGATCAAGATGTGCGTAGTGGTATTCTAAGTAAAGAGAGGTCCTGCGGGCTTGCTCTTTAAAAAACGGAAGCGTGTCCAGATAGGTTTCTGGAAAATATTGGGTGATGCCCAAAGCTTTTGCGGTAGTGGTGTCGCCACGAGATCCGTAAGAATAGAGTTTTGAAGAAATCAGGGGTGTCGTTGGGTTTTCAGCATTTTGATCGTCGTCGAAAATTACGTTGATATCATTGATATCATTCGAAGAAACAGCCGTTGGCAATAGGCTTTTAAGCAAAAAATAAATGATAGAAACGCTTAAAAAGAATCGATATGGGTTGGCGTACTTCAACCGTTGGCCAGCCACATAATTTTTACTGACCAAACCGGGTTTAAACAATAATTCGCGGATGGTATAGCGAAGGCGGGAGTCGTAAACCAATATACTGCCTATAAATTCCGAAAAGTAATCTTTGGCAGAAAGTTGTTTGTTGCTGTTTTTCTGGGAGCAATACGGGCAGTAGCGATCGCTCTTGTCTAAAGCTTGACCACAATTGAGGCATTCCGTGCCACGGTAGCGCAGTGCCTTTTTATGGGCTGATAATTTTTTCGACTTCCTGGCCATAGCAGCTAGAAATTAAGAGGTATTTATTCCAATAGGCAGTGGCTGAAAATGGGATATGAGAAATCAACAGGATATTAGTGATTGGAAATATTCGTGGAGTTTGCTCCTCCTACACCAATAATCCGATCGTATCGCCCACCCAATTCTCTGTAGTATGCAATAACGGTGTAATCGTTTTCTGTTTCCCAAAAATCACCGCTCACAGCACCAGAATCGATGCTTCCGTCACGGTCTACCAGAACATATTTATAGTTGTAGAAACCTTGCTTGAATAAGCGCGTATTTCTGTATGTGTCGCTTTGTGGGTCGTATTGCATGTAGGTGCTGCCATCGATTGTCCAATTGTTGAAATTGCCGTAAACATGAATTTCTTTTTCGCCAATATCTTCATAATACTGCAAATTGAAGTGCATGCGCACGTATTCTGCTTCGATATTGTTGTTTCGGGCATCTAGTTTTCGAATTACAAAATTTCCATTAATATCTGGATTATAGGTGTAGGGTCTGTCAAATCTCGCATAGTTGGTGTAGAGGTAGTTTTCATAAATATCGCTCATGCTTATCGATCGAATACCGTTAGAGGCCGAGCGCACATCTTTATTGTCGAAGGCAAAGAACTCGTTCCCTCCTCCAAACGACGCTTCTTGGTCGTATTTGTAAATCAATTCGTTACCCATGGTATATTGCGGCTTTAAATCTGTAATGCCTTCCTTCAAATTACTGTTTTGCAATACCAGTGTCTTTACTGTTTGTTTCGGGTTAATAAGGAGCAAACTTGGTGAGTTGATAGAGAAATGAACTACTTGTCTTTCGTTGATTAGTCTTAAATCTCGCGACCGTTTAATTTCCACGCGAACTGCGGCGATATTTTCGACCACCATAAATTTTCTGGTAAAAACTAAGTTTCCATCGTTGTCAAAAATACTCAACAAATAGTTTCCACTTCTTTTGAGTCCACGCGTATCTCGGTTTGGAATCGATAGGGTGTAATGTGAATATATTTGAAGGGTGTTCAATGAGTTTTCGTAGGAAGTAATTCTAACATCGTCAAAACCGTCGAGGTATTCACTTTTTGAAAGATCGCTCTCAGACCAATCGAAATTGTGATGGGTGAGGGTGTAGTAAAAATTCTCTTCTTTCCCATTCAATGCATCGAAGGATAGATGGAGCGATTCCCCCAATCGAACAATGGGGAGTTGGCTAAAATCCGTAGCTCCTCGAAATTGAACCGTTTTGATGTGTTCTGGTTCTGATTTTTCTATTACTTGAGAAAACGCAGAAGAGGTGAACAGGATTGTAATTAGTAAAGAAGATAAGAATTTGAGCATGTTATGTAATTTAATGCGCTAATATAATTAAAATTTGGCCGTAATGAATGTCCTGAAAAATGAAATTGAAAGTCCGGGTGTTGCTCGTGCAAAATAATCGAAAATAGAGGCCGGTGGGATAAAAAGAGGATATATCATAAAAAACCAACCTATGCCTTAGGTTTTCCTCTTAAAATACTTAAATTTATTGACTGTTTGCGAGTTGGTTGTCAGTGGTTTTTGAGTGTAGAAACAGCTGTTAGTTAGTGCGGTATAAAATTCTATGTTTTTATTGTGCCGTGGCGTATATAATTTTTAAATTTGCGCGCCTTGATTTGTTAGCAGACAAATCGTTAGTGAACGAGGAATTATTAAAGGTAGTATCTAATATCTATATAGTATGTCCAGAGACATTAAGATTAAAAAAGGTCTTACTATTGCTTTAAAAGGAGAAGCTGAGAAAGCACTTTCAAGTGCTCCACGAGCGCGAACTTTTGCGATAAGGCCTGCCGATTTTCATCTAATCACTCCGAGAATGATGATAAAAGAAGGAGAAAGTGTAAACGTAGGTGATCCAATTTTCCATTCTAAAGACAATGAGGCAATGAAGTTTGTCTCGCCAGTAAGTGGTACGCTTATTAAAATTGAACGGGGCGCCCGGCGGGTGATTACCCGTTTATTGTTTGAGGCTGCTCCGCAGGATACCTATAAGGACCACGGTGCTTTAGACTCGGAGACAGCTTCCAAAGAGCAACTTCAAGAACGCTTGTTGGAATCCGGTTGTTGGCCATTCATTCAGCAAAGGCCATATGCGATAATCGCAAGGCCTGATGGAGAGCCGAGAGATATTTTTATATCTGCTCACAACACAACACCGTTAGGAAATGACTACGATTTCTCGTTGAGAGGAAAAGAAAAGGAAATTCAAGCGGCAGTCACTGCTTTGAGTAAGTTTACAACTGGGCAAGTGCACGTAGGTGTAGGAAAAGGCTCAGATTCCGTTTTCAAGGGAATTAAAAATATTTCACTTCACAACGTCTCAGGGCCGCATCCGGCAGGTAATGTTGGAACGCAAATCAATAAGATTGGCCCAGTGAATAAGGGTGAGGTAGTTTGGACGGTTGCGCCACAAGACTTGGTGATTATTGGTGAGCTACTCCTTACCGGGAAATTCAATCCAGAGCGGGTTGTTGTGCTTGCAGGATCAGAAGTGAAGAGTCCGAAGTATTATAAAACAACAATTGGCGCTGAGGTTTCGACGGTGGTTTATGACTCCGGATTGAAGAGTGAAAATGTGCGTGTGATCAGTGGTGATGTGTTAACTGGAACTACTAGTTCTCCAAAAGGCCATTTAGGATATTACCACAATGCAATTACAGTGATTCCCGAAGGCGATGATTATGAATTCTTCGGTTGGAATAAACCAATTTTCGATAAGGTGTCTGTATCGCGTGCGTTAACCTTTTCGTGGTTGACACCCAATAAGAAATACGAATTAGATACAAATACAAACGGGGAGCACCGTGCCTTTGTGCTGACCGGAGGATATGAAAAAGTGTTTCCATTAGACATGTATCCGCTACAGATGCTCAAAGCGTGTATGTATGAGGATTTAGATGAAATGGAAGGCCTTGGCATGTATGAGGTGGCGCCAGAAGACTTCGCACTTACAGAGTTTATCTGTGTGAGTAAGCAGCCACATCAGCAAATTATCAGAAAAGGTCTTGATTTAATGTTTAAAGAAATAGGATAACCGCTATGGGATTGAAACAGAAATTACATAAGCTTAAAGAAAAATATTCGGGCACGAAAATGTCCCCGGCATTTAATGCTATTCATACATTTTTATACCTACCTAATGAAACGACACAGTCGGGGGCGCACATTCGAGCAGCAGATGATTTAAAGCGGACGATGAACACCGTTGTAATGGCGCTGATTCCATGTTTGCTTTTCGGTATTTTTAATACCGGATTTCAACACTACGCGGCCGTTGCAGCAGCTGCAGGTGACCAATCCTATTTTATGGATCCCCTGCAATACTTCTTTAATTGGGATAACTTCATCCTAGGACTGTGGAAGGTATTGCCGTTAGTACTAATTTCCTACGGCGTTGGTTTGGCGATTGAATTCGTTTTTGCGGTCATCAATAAGCACGAAGTTGAAGAGGGATATCTGGTAACCGGAATGTTGGTGCCGCTAATTGTCCCTGTAGATGTACCGCTTTGGATGTTGGCAGTAGCCGTTGTCTTCGGAGTAATCATCGGAAAAGAAGTGTTTGGAGGAACTGGAATGAACTTCCTGAACCCAGCATTGACTATTCGTGCCTTTTTGTTCTTTGCGTATCCAACGTGGATGAGTGGAGACAAAGTATGGGTGCACGGTGCGCAAGCTACCGCCGGACAACCCGATGCAATTTCGGGAGAAACCATCTTGGGAACATTGGCCCAAAACGAGGAGGTAATGTTTAGTATGTGGGACATATTCTGGGGCTTTATCCCGGGATCTATCGGAGAAACATCCACCTTCCTGATTCTGCTGGCCGGATTATTCCTGATTTTTACAAAAGTGGGAAGTTGGCGCATTATGCTCTCGGCAACACTTGGAACCTTGGCTATGGGACTTATCTTTAACTGGGTGGTCAGCGCCGGATGGATTCAAGAAGGAAGCAGCTTTTACGGCCTGATGAGTACACCGTATTGGGAGCACCTCTTAATTGGAGGAATGGCATTTGGTATTGTGTATATGGCTACCGATCCTGTTACGGCAACACAAACCAATAAAGGAAAGTGGTATTACGGATTCTTAATCGGATTTATAGCAATTATGATTCGGGTCTTTAACCCAGCCTACCCTGAAGGAGTGATGTTGGCAATACTGCTAATGAACGTTTTTGCGCCAACCATCGACCACTATGTGGTAAAAGGAAATATTAACAAGAGAAAGAAAAGATTAAAAGTTAAAACTGCATAATAATGTCAAAATTAACCGATAAAAACTCGTATACCATAATCTTTTCGGTCATTATGGTGTTGGTCGTGGGAAGTTTGTTGGCCGGTGTGGCGCAAAGTCTTCGCGAACGCATTACGGAGAACGAACGCTTCGAAAAACAACAAAACATACTTTACGCTATGGGAGTCAATAATAATGACGGCCCAAGTGACGTGGCATTTGTACCTACCGATGTGGTAGGAGAAAAATTCGACACCTATATTAAAAGACAACTGGTCATCCAAGGAAATGAAATTACCGAAGATCCAGAAGCGTATTTAATTGATGTGAAGCAGGAAGAAAGTCGCGCCAAATCTAATAAAGACTACCAGAGAAGGTTGCCAATGTTTATTGGTGAAAAAGACGGGGAAACCGTATATATCGTCCCGATGCGCGGAAGCGGACTATGGGATGCCATCTGGGGTTTTATGGCGATCGATACAGATTTTAGAGTAGCAGGTGTGTTCTTTGACCACGCAGGTGAGACGCCTGGACTAGGAGCAAACATTAAGGAACGTTATTTTATGGATCCGTTTGAGGGAGAAGCTTTATTAGACAACGGTACATTTAAAGGAGTGACCGTAGCTAAAGGAAACAACGACCCACGGAACGATAGAAAAGAGGATCACAAAGTAGATGCCTTGGCCGGTTCAACAATTACTGGAGATGGGGTTACGGCAATGATCAGAAGAGATGTGGCACTATATATACCACACATTAAAAAACTAATTGAGGAACAACAATAAATAAAAATATGGCACTTTTATCTAGAAAAGAACGAGGTTTTGTATTGGATCCGCTTACGGACGACAACCCGATTACAATTCAGGTATTGGGAATTTGTTCTGCACTTGCTATTACAGCAGAATTGCGAGCATCGGTTGTTATGGCGATATCCGTATTGGCGGTAATGGCCATCGGTAACGTGGTGATTTCATTGATGCGAAACGTAATTCCGAGTAAAATTCGAATCATCGTTCAGCTTATTGTAGTTGCAACCCTGGTGATTTTAGTTGATTTAATTCTAAAAGCATTCGCTTTCGAACTGAGCAAACAACTATCTGTATTTATCGGGCTCATCATTACCAACTGTATTATTATGGGGCGCTTCGAAGCGTTTGCCTTGGGAAATAATCCTTGGCACTCGTTGTTAGACGGAATAGGTAACGCGGCAGGATATGGAATCATCCTCGTCATCGTTGGATTTTTTAGAGAGCTATTAGGTTCTGGGACCCTGTTTGGATATAAGGTGCTCGGAGACTCAATAGAAAAAACAGGTCTTTATGCGTTGGGATATGAGAATAATGGATTTATGGTTTTGTCGCCAATGGCACTGATCGTAATCGGAATCATTATTTGGGTACAGCGAACCAGAAATAAAGAATTAATAGAAGATTAAGAATTTGTAACACAGTAGAATTCACAGCAATTCTACGATATACAAAACACAAAATATAATGGAGCATTTCGAATTATTTTTCAAATCGATTTTTGTTGACAATATGATATTTGCAACATTCCTAGGGATGTGCTCGTATCTTGCGGTGTCAAAAAGAGTTGCAACAGCGGTTGGACTTGGTTTCGCGGTTATCTTCGTATTAGCCGTGACTGTGCCATTAAACTGGCTATTGGATCAGTACATCCTAAAAAGTGGTGCCTTAGAGTGGTTAGGTCCAGAATATGCAAGCTACGACTTGAGTTTCCTATCGTTTATTCTCTTTATTGCCACCATTGCTACAATGGTACAGCTAGTAGAGATTGTAGTCGAAAAGTTCTCGCCGGCCTTGTATAACTCATTGGGAATTTTCTTACCACTTATCGCTGTGAACTGTGCTATTCTCGGTGGATCTTTATTTATGCAGTCTAGAGAAATTGCCAGTATCGACCTTGCATTGAACTATGGAGTAAGTTCTGGAATTGGGTGGCTTCTAGCAATCGTAGCCATTGCTGCAATTCGTGAGAAAATTAGATATTCAAACGTTCCTCCAGCATTGCGAGGATTGGGTATCACCTTTATTATTTGTGGACTAATGGCAATCGGTTTCCAAAGCTTTGGAGGCATGCTAACTGGTGGTGATGATGCTGCAGCTGCAGAAGTAGATCCTGCACAAATGGGCTCGCAAATAGAAATGATAGAACAAGAAAATACAGAAAAAGCTGTTGAAGAGGCTGCATCTGTTTCAAAATCCGTCTCAACTTTAACTAAAAAATAATATGTTTTTAGAAGTAAGCACTCTTGGAGTAATTACCGTAACAGTAATTTCATTGTTGCTCCTAATCTTGGTATTGGTAGCTATATTATTGTTTACAAAGGAAAAACTATCGCCTTCCGGCCCGGTTAAAATTACGATAAACGACGAAAAAGTCCTCGAAGTCAATAGCGGTGGAACCCTGTTAACTACTTTAGGCGAAGAAAAAATATTTTTGCCATCAGCATGTGGTGGAGGCGGTACGTGTATTCAATGTACGTGTGTGGTCACAGAAGGTGGCGGAAGCGCATTGCCTACCGAAACACCTCACTTTACAAGAAAAGAACTCCAAGAAGGAGTGCGCCTATCGTGTCAAGTGCGTGTGAAACAAGATATGAATATCCAGATTCCTGAGGAAATCTTTGGAATTAAGAAATGGGACGCAGTAGTAGTTAGAAACTATAACGTTGCTTCGTTCATTAAAGAATTTGTCGTTGAAATTGAAGAGGAAATGGGCTATAAGGCAGGAGGCTATATTCAGATAGAAATTCCCCCATGCGAAGTAAAGTTCTCTGATATGGACATTACGGCACACCCCGAAGAACACGATGATCCGAATAAATTCCAAGAAGAGTGGGATAAATTCAAACTGTGGCCTTTGGTAATGAAAAACACTGAAACCGTAGAGCGTGCCTATTCAATGGCTTCTCACCCTGCTGAGGGAAGAGAGATTATGCTCAACGTTCGTGTGGCCACTCCGCCATTCGACCGTGCAAAAGGAGGTTGGATGGATGTCAATCCAGGAATTGCATCGTCTTATATTTTTAACCTTAAAAAAGGAGATAAAGTTGTTATCTCTGGACCTTTTGGAGAGTTCTTTATCAACGAATCTGAAGCAGAAATGCTTTATGTTGGAGGTGGAGCAGGAATGGCGCCGATGCGTTCGCACTTGTATCACCTGTTCAAAACCTTAAAAACAAATAGAAAAGTTACGTATTGGTACGGTGGACGTTCAAGAAGAGAACTATTCTATTTAGAACACTTTAGAGAATTGGAACGAAGTTTCCCAAACTTTAGGTTCTATACCGCATTGTCTGAACCGTTAGAGGAAGATAATTGGAAAGTAAAGAAAGATATTCACGATGAAGAAGGAGATGGATTCGTCGGATTTATTCACCAGGTGGTGATAGATCAGTATTTAAACCATCACGAAACTCCTGAAGATATCGAATTGTATTTCTGTGGACCGCCATTGATGAACCAAGCTGTTCAGAAAATGGGAGAAGATTTTGGAATTCCAGACGAGAATATCCGATTTGATGATTTCGGAGATTAATCAAACGAAAATCAATAAAAAACCCTCTTGCTTTTAAGTAAGAGGGTTTTTCTATTTAACGACAAATTCTAATTTAAAGAATTGTCGCCTTTTATTCTTTCCATTTAATATTGCAGCCTAAACTCGGCTTTTGATCTTTACGTTGTGGGCTGTTGTTTAGAATATTATCTAGAGCTTCGCGCAAATCCCTTCCGTTTACTGGGATGCTGTTGCCCGGTCTAGAATTGTCTAATTGGCCACGATAAACGAGTTTGAGCTCACTGTCGAATACATAAAAATCTGGCGTGCAAGCGGCATCATAGGCCTTGGCGACCTCTTGGGTTTCATCGAAGAGATACGGAAACGGATAGCCTAGTTTTTGTGCCGTACGCCACATTTCTTCCGGACCATCTTGTGGATACTTTTCAATGTCGTTGCTGCTAATGGCAACAAAGCCAAAACCCGTAACGCGGTAATCGTTGCACAGACGAACGATTTCTCTATTTACGTGTTTTACAAAAGGACAATGGTTGCATATAAACATAACAACCGTGCCTTTTTTGCCACGGATATCTTGAAGCGACACAGGCTTTTTCGAAATGGTGTCTATAAGATTAAAGTCGGGAGCCTTAGTGCCTAAAGGGAGCATGTTTGATTCGGTTCGAGCCATCTTAATAAATAGATTTTAAGGAGTTATTGTTTCCTTAAAAATAGTGAATTTTGGGATGTATTTATGTCTTGATGCTATTTATTAAATAGATACAAACCGATGCATGTCAGTGCTAAAAAATATATAATATTTTGCTATTACGACCGACTTCCATTAACTTTCAAGGAAAACAGATATTATGAAAAAATCTTATGCGTCTTTATCAGTTGCCATTGATGATTTGAAATCAAAAGGCTTTTCCCACGATTTTAATCTCGTGGCAGAAGGTATCGAATCCAAAACCTTAAAAAAACAATGGAAAGCGGGCGAGTTAGAGGTGGTAAAACACTACCGTTTTGAAGGAATGACCGATCCTGGCGACAACACGATTCTGTACTTAATCGAAACGCGCGACGGAAACAAAGGACTTTTAGTGGATGTGTACGGTGCAGATTCAGGAGAAGTGTCGCCCGAAATGATAAAGAAACTATCGATACGTCATGACGAATAACCTTTCTTGGGAAGACTTTCAGAAAGTTGATATACGAGTAGGAACTATTCTTGAGGTTGATGATTTTCCAGAAGCCCACAATCCGTCGTACCAATTGCGGATTGATTTTGGGGCCGATATTGGGATTAAAAAAACCGCTGCACAGATTACACGCTTGTATGCAAGAGAAGAATTGTTGGGCAAGCAAGTAGTGGCAGTTGTGAATTTCCCTAAAAAGCAGATTGCCAACTTTATGAGCGAATGCCTTATTTTGGGCGCAGTCGACGGAAAAGATGTTACGCTATTACACCCAGAAAAAACTGTCGCAAATGGCCTGCGAATTGCATAAAAAACCGGCATCGTTTGTATTCGAGCCGGTTTTTGTATCGTGTTATCGACGCAGATTAAATATCGTCAAATTCAATGTCTGTAAAATTGCTCGAATCTGTATGTCCGTTAGCTTGAATAGTCTCTACTTTTGCTTGTTCTTCCTCAGGTTTGTAATCTGATTGGTGGCGTGCGCTAATCACTTCCTCGCCTTTCTCATTAACAATATAGTCTGTCATTTCGGCCAAAGAGTCTTTAAACTCTTGGAAGTCTTCTTTGTAAAGGTAGATTTTGTGTTTTTTGTAGTGAAATGATCCGTCGTCATTTGTAAACTTCTTGCTTTCAGTGATGGTTAAGTAATAATCACCTGCTCGTGTGGATCGTACGTCAAAAAAATAAGTCCGCCGTCCAGCACGCATCACTTTTGAGAAAATCTCTTCTCGCTCCATATTATAGTTTTCACCCATTACTAATTTATTTTTTTCGGTTATGGGTCAAAAGTCTTAAAAAAAACCAAATAAGCCAAAACAAAGGTTACATTTCTTTTTCCAACAATTGCTTAGCGTATAACTCCCTGTAGTATCCCGGAATCTCTATAAGCTCTTGATGGGTTCCTTCTTGGATGATGCTGCCTTCATCCAAAACAATAATGCGGTCTGCATTTTTCAACGAAGAGATGCGATGGCCAACGATGACCGTAGTTTTATCTGCAGTAATCTTTGATAGGTTGTGAAGGATTTCCTCCTCAGTTTCTGTATCTACGGCAGATAAACTATCGTCGAACAAAAGAATCTTAGGGTCTTTTATAATCGCTCTCGCAATGGAAAGGCGCTGTTTCTGTCCGCCACTCATCGTGATGCCACGTTCGCCCAGCACCGTGTCGTATCCTTTGCTGAACCCGATGATGTTCTCGTGGACGGCGGCTTGCTTTGCTGCGAGAATAACTTCAGCGTCAGTAGCGTCTTCCTTGCCAAATTTGATGTTGTTGCGAAGGGTGTCGCTAAATAAAAATGCATCTTGAGGCACATAGCCAATGCTATTCCGAAGGTCGAATAAATTCAGTCTTTTAATAGGGGTGCCATCAATCTTGAGCATGCCCTCTTCTACATCGTAGAGTCGACCGATTATTTCGAGAATTGTAGACTTTCCAGAGCCGGTGTTCCCCACAACAGCTAAGGTTTCACCTGGATTAACCTGGAACGAAACATTTTTTAAGGCTTGAATACCTGTATCTGGATAGGTAAACGAAAGGTTTTTAAATTCAATTGCTCCCTGAATAGAAGTGGATTCTTCAACCAAGTTCTGGATTTCAGGTTCGGTTTGTAAGAACTCGTTGATTCGCTTTTGCGAGGCCTCTGCCCGTTGCACCATCGAAGTTACGAAACCAACCACGGCAACCGGCCATGTGAGCATGTTTACATACATCAAAAACTCTACGAGCGTACCAATTTCTGCTATCTGACCATTCATATAGCGCATCCCGCCAATATAAATCACTAAAATATTACTGACTCCAATCAATAACATCATTAATGGTCCGAAGAGGGCTTGTACTTTGGCAAGATCAATGTTTTTTGCCTTGCTGTGTTCTGCCAATCCCGTGAATTCATCATAAGTTTGGTTTTCGATACCGTAGGCTTTAATCACTGAAATTCCACTGAAACTCTCTTGCGTAAACGATGTGAGTTTCGAAAGATATTGCTGGACGATTGTGCTGCGCTTGTGGATCATCATGCTCAGTTTGTAGATGGCAATCGAAAGTATCGGCAGTGGCGCAATGGCATAAAGGGTCAGTATCGGGGCTTTAGAAAGCATATAGGAAATAACCACAATAAACAGCGTGATTGTACTGATACTATACATAAGTGCCGGACCGGCATACAAACGAACTTGCGATACATCTTCGCTAATTCTGTTCATCAAATCACCCGTTCGGTTTGCCTTGTAAAAACTCAGAGACAGTTTTTCGTAATGCTGGAATACGGTGTTTTTTAAATCATACTCTATATATCGTGAGGCAACAACAAAAGTTTGCCGCATCATAAACGTGAAAAACCCCGATAAAAGCGTGGCACCTAAAAGAATCAAGATGTTGATTAAAAGTCCGTGCTTAACATCGGCTAAATCAGTCACAGTTCCGTCCATGTAGTTTTTCACCAAGGTCACAGAATCGCCAATTTTTTTTGGAACCACCAGTTTAAAGATGGTTGCAATCACCGTAATAAAAACTCCCAAGAGCAATCGACCTTTATACTTTAGAAAATAAGAGTTTAGAAATTGTAATTCTTTCATAACGATGATTCGTTTTATACGGGCTAAATCTATTCTTTATTTGTACTGTATTCTTTTGTAGAATAGGCTTTAAACGATTACTTTTGCAACGTCTTTTTAAGACGAGATAATATTAAAAAATATAGTTATGGCGATTGAAATATACGATAAGGACGACCTTCATAAAATGGATCCTGTTTTTGGCCAGCTGTCTTTTGACAATCACGAACAGATTGTTTTTTGCAACGACAAAGATACTGGATTAAAAGCAATTATTGGAATTCATAACACGGTTTTAGGACCTGCACTTGGTGGTACGAGAATGTGGAATTACAATAGTGAGTGGGAGGCATTGAACGATGTTCTTAGGCTATCTCGAGGGATGACCTACAAGAGTGCCGTTACAGGATTAGACCTAGGAGGAGGAAAGGCCGTCATTATCGGTGATTCTAAAACTCAGAAAACGCCAGAACTCATGCTAAAGTTTGCTGAATTTGTTCACTCGCTTGGCGGAAAATACATCACGGCAGAAGACATGGGAATGGAAACTTCCGACATGGATTTAGTGCATACCGTGACCCCACACGTAACAGGGATTTCTGAAGAGAAAGGCGGAAAAGGAAATCCATCTCCAATTACCGGATACGGTGTTTATATGGGATTGAAAGCGTCTACTAAATTTGCTTATGGCGATGATTCCTTAGAGGGAAAAGTAATCTATGTGCAAGGTGTTGGCCACGTTGGAGAAGCCTTGGTAGAACATATGAGTAAAGAAGGAGCCAAGATTTATATATCCGATATCAATCGCGAACGAATGGAAGAAGTCCGAGATAAATACGGAGTAACCATCTACGAAGGCGATGACTTGTACGGAGAAAAAATGGATATCTATGCACCGTGTGCCCTCGGTGGAACCTTAAACGATAAAACCATAAACCAACTTCAAGCTAAAGTTGTTGCAGGTGCTGCAAACAACCAATTGGTCGATGAAGTTAAACACGGAAAGCTGATTCGAGATAGAGGAATTGTTTACGCTCCTGACTTCTTGATTAACGCTGGAGGAATAATTAATGTCTATGCCGAAATACACAATTATGACCGCGCAGACATTATGAAGAAAACCGAGAATATTTACAACACCACACTCGATATTCTCAACATAGCGAAAGAGAAGGACATCACTTCTCATCAAGCGGCATTTAATGTTGCCCAGTCAAGAATAGACGCTCGAAAAAAATAAAATAAATTAAGCAAATAAGCCTTTCGCTAACAATATGCTGACCCGAAGACACATCAGGATTAAAGTCTTGCAATCTGTGTATGCCTATACGCAACGAGCCAATGCGGATATAGAAAAGCAAGAAAAATTCTTGAAGTACAGTATCGTTCAAATGAGCGATCTCTATTTAGTATTGATACAGTTGCTCATTGCCTTGAGAGATCAAGCAGATGATTATTTGCAGCGGTCGCAACAAAAATTCCTTGCAACGGATCTCGAAAAAAACCCCAGCCGGAACTTTGTAGATAACCAAGTGCTGGAGTTAATTGCATCGCACGAAATCTTCAATGAAACTATTGAAAAGAAGAAGCTGAACTATTGGGATCTAGATTCCGACTATGTCAGTATTATCTTTAAAGATCTTCGAGATCAAGATTGGTATGTTGACTATCTAACAAAGGAAAATCCATCGTTTAAAGAGGATCGCCAGTTTATTCTTCGCGTATTTAAAGAAGTGATTGCGCCTAACGATAAACTATACGAATATATCGAAGACAAACGATTGACGTGGTTAGATGACTTTCCAATCATCAATACGGCAATCGCTAAAATGTTAGGCAAGATTTCGGATAGGAACGTATCCGACCTCTTACTTCCTGAACTGTATAAAAATGAAGAAGATCGGGAATATGCCATCCAGTTGTTTAGAAAAGTAGTGCTGAACGAGGAAAAACTCAACGAGCACATCAGTGGAAAAACCACCAATTGGGACCAAGAGCGCATCGCCGATGTAGATTTGATTATTTTGAAAATGGGAATTGCAGAGTTTTTATACTTCCCCTCCATTCCGGTGCGAGCAACCATAAATGAGTATTTAGAGATCTCGAAAGAGTATTCAACACCAAAGAGTTCGATCTTTGTAAATGGTATTCTAGATAAGGTAGCCAAAGAGTTTATAGCCTCTGGCAATCTCAACAAAGTTGGACGCGGACTTCGTTAGGAGTAAAATAATCAGTAATTTAGTCGACGTAAATTCACCAAAAATCAAATAATTATTATGAAAAAATCAGTGTTATTAATAGCAGTTTTATCCGTCTTTACACTTGTGGGGTGTCAAGAAAATGCAGTTAATAAAATTAAGGATGAAAACATTGCAGCGGCGGCAGAACGCGATGCTGCATCGAGCAAATCTCCAGAGATAAGCTTTGAAGAAGAAGAGTTTGATTTTGGAAACATCGCAAGAGGAACACATGTAGAACACCTGTTCAAATTTGAAAACACGGGAGATGCACCACTAACCATCGTCGATGCAAAAAGTAGCTGTGGCTGTACGGTTCCTACATGGACAAAAGGAGCCATTGCGCCAGGTGAAAAAGGAGAGATACTCGTGAAGTTTGATGGAAGTGGACAAAACCAAGTGACTAAAACCGTTACGTTGGTGACAAACACCAAAAAAGGAACAGAACTATTGAGAATTAAAGCATTTGTTGAACCTAACAACCCAACTACAAAAGCTATAAACTAATTATATTTATTAATAAACCTACATAAATTAAAATGGGAGGAATATCTGATTTTTTACCGATTATTTTGCTTTTTGCAGTGATGTATCTGTTTTTGATACGACCACAAATGAAAAAAGCAAAAAATGAAAAGAAGTTTGTCGCTGCACTTAAGAAAGGCGACCATGTTGTAACTGTTGGCGGTATGTATGGAAAAGTTATCGACCTGTACGATAACGGAACCTGCTTAATCGATGTAGGAGCTGGCCGTATTAAGTTCGAAAGAGCGGCTATTTCTATGGATAAGACAAAGCAACTAAACGAAACTGCTGAGAAGAAAAAGCAGTCGAAAACAACGGAAAAGAAAGAAAAATAATTCGTTGTCATACAAGCATTAAAAAACTCCCTCGCTATTTCAGCGAGGGAGTTTTTGTTTTCGGTCGAATAGCTAAACAATTACTCTTTAAACCTATCGAGGTCGGTAGCCGTAAGCTGTGCAATGTTTACAATAACTTCAATGGCTTTTTGCATGCTCTCAACGGGAACATACTCGAAACGTCCGTGAAAGTTGTGTCCGCCTGCAAAGATGTTAGGACACGGTAATCCCATAAAGCTCAACTGCGAGCCGTCTGTTCCTCCGCGAATGGGTTTGATGTCGGGTTCGATATCTGCTTGTTTCATAGCTTCCTCTGCAATATTAACAATGTGCATGACAGGTTCTATCTTTTCGCGCATATTGAAATACTGATCTTTTATTTCAACGGTTATCGCATCGTTATCATATTGTGCATTGAGGTCGTCAGCAACGTTTTGCATCATTTCCTTGCGCGCTTCGAACTTAGCTTTATCGTGATCGCGGATGATGTATTGAAGCTCCGTTCCGTCAACAGTGCCTTTCACTGTATGCAAATGGAAAAAACCTTGGCGTCCTTCGGTGTGTTCGGGAGTTTCCAAACGTGGTAAGGAGTTGATAAAATCGGTTGCCATATACATACTGTTGATCATTTTGCCTTTGGCATAACCAGGGTGGACAATTTTTCCTTTTACGTGGACCACAGCGCCAGCAGCGTTGAAGTTTTCGTATTCCAGTTCGCCAACCTGACTTCCATCCATTGTGTAGGCCCAATCCGCACCAAACTTTTCCACGTCGAATTTATGAGCACCACGTCCAATTTCTTCATCAGGAGTAAACCCTACACGAATTTTCCCGTGTTTTATTTCAGGATTGTTGATCAAGTATTCCATCGCGGAAATAATTTCGGCGATTCCTGCTTTATCATCTGCACCCAATAGCGTGGTGCCATCGGTGGTGATGAGTGTTTTTCCTTTGTAAAGCAATAAGTCCTCAAAGTAATCTGGCGAAAGTACAATGTTTTTCTCTTTGTTCAAGACGATGTCCTTGCCGTCGTAATTCTCAATAATTTGAGGCTTTACGTTCGCACCCGTGAAATCTGGAGACGTATCGAAATGCGAAATAAATCCGATGACAGGCGTGGGGTGGGAAACATTAGATGGCAACGTAGCCATTACGTATGCATGCTCATCAATGGTTACGTCTTCCATGCCAATTTCTTTTAGTTCTTCCACTAATTTGTTGGCGAGATCCCATTGCTTTTCTGTGCTTGGAGTTGTGTTGCTTTCTGGATCGCTTTCGGTGTCTATCGTTACGTAACTCACAAAACGATCAATAAGGTGTTGTTTGTCTATCATCGGTTTTCTTTTAGTATACAAAATTAAAACATATTCAAAATACGAAGTACATAGTTTAGTGTATTTTTGCCACACATTCATCAACCTATGTACAAAAAGATTATCCGTCCGTTATTTTTCAAGTTTGATCCTGAAAAAATTCATCATTTTACGTTTAAAATGATTCGATTCCTGCATCAAATTGGTTTTGGTCCAATTTTTAAAGCCTTCTATAAGGTGGAGAATCCTAAGTTGGAGCGTGACCTTTTCGGGATAAAATTTCCAAATCCGGTGGGTCTCGCTGCTGGTTTCGACAAAGATGCAAAACTTTATAAGGAACTTTCAAGTTTTGGCTTTGGGTTTATCGAAATCGGAACGGTTACGCCGCGTCCGCAAATTGGCAATGAAAAACCGAGATTGTTTCGCCTTCGCGAAGATCAAGCGGTTATTAATCGAATGGGATTCAACAACGGTGGCGTGGCAGAAGCCGTAGCACGACTGAGAAAAAACGAGTCGGGCAAAAACCACGTATTGATTGGTGGCAACATCGGGAAAAATAAAGATACGCCAAACGAAGATGCCGTTAACGATTATTTAATCTGCTTTGAAGCGCTTTTCGATTTAGTAGATTATTTTGTGGTAAATGTTAGCTCGCCAAACACCCCGAATCTGCGAGAGCTTCAAGACAAAAAGCCGCTGACAGATTTATTGCAAACACTTCAACATAAAAACAAGGAAATGGCGACCCAAGCAAAGTTGCGAGCGCCAAAACCTATCTTGTTGAAAATTGCCCCAGATTTAACCAATGAACAGTTAGTAGATATCATCGATATTGTTTCTGTGACAATAATCGACGGTGTGATCGCAACAAATACCACTATTGGCAGGGAAGGTCTTTCATCTGAAAATAAAAAGGAAATGGGTGGGCTTAGTGGAGCGCCTTTGACAGAACGCGCTACAGAAGTTATCCGATTTCTTTCAGAAAAAAGCAATAGAGCATTCCCAATCATTGGTGTGGGAGGCATTCATTCGGCCGAAGATGCGCTTGAAAAATTGGATGCGGGCGCGAGCCTAGTCCAGGTTTATACGGGCTTTATCTATGAAGGGCCTGGTTTAATTAAGGAAATTAATAACGCCCTCATCAGGCAATAATGATAGAGACGTTAGTTTCTTTTGCGGTTGCAAGTTTTATTCTCGCGCTGTCACCGGGACCGGATAATATTTTTGTATTGGCGCAATCGTTGGCACACGGAAGTAGAAGTGGTATTGCCGTAACATCCGGGCTTGTCAGTGGCTGTATTGTTCACACCACATTGTTGGCGTTTGGCGTTTCCGCAGTCATCTCCAATTCCGTCACCGGATTTTACCTGTTAAAGCTGGTCGGTGCCGGGTACCTGCTCTACTTGGCATTTCGCGTATTCAGAAGCGATGCAACAATTGCAGTTTCCGAAACAAATTCCCCAAAAAAATCATTTTGGCAATTATTTAAAATAGGGTTGGTTATGAATTTAGTCAATCCAAAAGTGTTGATTTTCTTTCTAGCATTCTTCCCAGGTTTTCTATGGAATACACACGAAAATACCGTTTTACAATTCTATGTTTTGGGAGGGCTATTTATGGTTGTTTCCTTTGTGGTTTTCAGTAGCATCGCTGTGTTATCTGGGAAAATATCGCATCTAATCAAAAAAAGAAAAGATGTTTCGGTAGCCTTAAAGTGGTTGCAAAGTGTAGTGTTTGTCGGGATTGCGGCGTATATCATCTTCACTTAAAATCAGATTTTCTCTTCGCTGCAAATCCTTAGCAGATAATGAGCCAGCTGATATAATTAGAAAACTTTTTAATGTACTTTAGCGGAAACCAAATTATATCATTATGAAAAAAGCTACATTAGTTTTTGGAATCGCATTGCTGTTGATATCGTGCAATTCCGATAAGAAAAAATCCTCAGATTCATCCGATGCGCAGACTTCAGAAAAAACTTCAAAAAAGACTGATGGAAAAACGTATGACTGCCTCATCGAGTTTGATGATAAATATGACGAACTCATTACAAGAGAAGAACTCGCTTCGATTTATCCTTTTGATGTTGATGAAGCAAAAGAAAAAATTAGCAATAGAAGCTATGGAGAGTATATGGTAAGTTGGCCAAGCGATCGTCCAGACATAACTATGGAGGTGGCAGGAAGAACAATGAATCTACCTGATAGAAACACTATGGGGGTGGCAGTGCTTAACTTTGAATCGGAAAAATCGGATTTGGAAAGTATCCGAGATAAGTTCGACATGGGGTATAAAGACCTTTCGGAAGAAGAAATTCAAAAGATCGAAAAAAACCTTGAAAATGCATCTGAGGAAGTCCGAGCGTCTGGCGAGAAATTGATGGCGGCTCGCAAAAAGAATAAATCCGAATTTATCGATGGCATTGGTTCCAGCGCTTGGTACAAATGGAATGAGAACCACGGAGGAGAATTGGCCGTGCTTGCAGGACGAGCTAAATTCAATGTGCGATTAAAAATTAGTGATGACCCTTTTGAGAATAAAGAGTATGCAATGAAAATTGCCTCTTTGATTCTTGCAAAATGTGATTGATAGTAAATCGATGTCGATAATAATTATCGTGGAATAACTTCAAACTAAAGGAGGGGTATTGATAAAAACCGCTCCTTTTCTTTTCCCAATTTTTCTATTGGGAAATATATTTTAGACATCATAGGAATTCATATCTTTGAATCAATGCAACATGTTAAAATAATAGAATGTCCTCGAGATGCCATGCAAGGCATAAAAGATTGGATTCCAACTGAAAAGAAAGTTCAGTACATCCAAGCCCTCTTGCGTTGTGGGTTTGATACGATAGATTTTGGAAGCTTTGTTTCGCCAAAGGCAATTCCGCAAATGAAAGATACGGCTGAGGTACTGTCGCAACTCGATCTTGCAAATACCGAAAGCAAATTGCTGGCAATTGTTGCCAATGTGCGCGGTGCGGTCGATGCGGTGCAGCACCCCGAGATACAATACTTAGGCTATCCGTTTTCAATTTCAGAGAATTTCCAAATGCGCAATACGCATAAGACGATTGCCGAGTCGCTCATTGTTTTAGAGGAGATTCTTAATCTTGCTGATCAAAATAATAAAGAAGTGGTCGCCTATCTTTCTATGGGTTTTGGCAATCCATATGGCGATCCGTGGAATGTGGAAATTGTTTCCGAATGGACAGAGAAATTAGCGTCTATGGGCGTAAAAATCCTCTCGCTGAGCGACACGGTAGGCTCATCGACCCCCGATATTATTACGTATCTTTTTTCAAACTTAATTCCACAATATCCCGACATTGAATTCGGTGCGCATTTACACACAACGCCACAAGCTTGGTTTGAAAAAGTGGATGCCGCATATCGGGCGGGATGCAGAAGATTTGATGGTGCCATTCAAGGTTTCGGAGGATGTCCGATGGCCAAAGACGACCTCACCGGAAATATGCCAACCGAAAAATTATTGAGCTATTTTACTTCGAATAAAGTTGAAACCCAGGTAAATCCTTTATCTTTTGAAAGTGCTTATAACGAAGCTTTGAAGATATTTACGAAATACTACTAAACGCCGTAACTATGAAAAATATATTACTCCTAATCAGTTTGACCTTACTTGTAAGTTGTTCCGCGACAAAAGATCAAAAACCTCAGACTAAAGCCGATGGTTTGGTTACTATTAAAATTGTTCAAGTTAACGACGTCTACGAAATCGACGCGCTCAACGACGGTTTATACGGAGGGATGGCACGCGTGGCCTACATTCGCGATTCTATTCAAAAGAAAACTCCAAACACCTATTTGTTTATGGGTGGCGATTTTCTAAATCCTTCGTTGCTTGGAAATATAAAAGTTGATGGAAAACGGTTACAAGGAAAACAAATGGTAGACGTGATGAATGCTATGGATTTTGACTTGGTGACTTTTGGAAATCACGAATTCGATCTCAAAGAGGACGATTTGCAAGCGCGTTTGGACGAATCTAAATTCGATTGGGTCTCTGCCAATTCGCGACAGGTAACAGCAAGTGGACTGCAGCCTTTCTACTCCTATAGAGAGTCGGGTAAAGTGCCCGTTTATGACTATATGGTTTATGAGGTTGAAGATGTAGACGGAGATAAAATGAAGTTTGGAGTTATCGGTGTCAATATCGATTCCAATCCAAAAGATTATGTGCACTATGCCGATGTATATGAAGAAGCAGAACGCTCATACAAATTGGCAAAAGACGCATCCGACTTTGTTGTAGGGCTTACCCACGTTGCCTTAGAGCAAGACCAAAAGATTGCACAATTGCTACCAGACTTACCTTTAATTATGGGTGGACACGAACACTACAATATGCTGGTTAAAGAAGGGAACACCATTATTGCCAAAGCCGATGCCAATGCAAAAACAGTATATGTGCACACGTTAACCTATGATACAAAAAGTGAGAACCTCACCCTCGACTCGGAGTTGGTCTATGTTACTGATAAAACCGGATCAAATCCGAAAGTGCAGGAAATTGTAGCGGAGTGGTCTGCGCTTTTGGAAGAGAAACTCAAGGAAGTTGTCGATAATCCAGATGAGGTTATTTTTAATGCTACCACCCCTTGGGACGGAACCGATGAATCTAACCGAAGCAAGCAAACCAATTTAGGAGATATTATTACAAAAGCGATGGTTCGCGTGTATATGGACGATGTAAATGCCGCAATTGTCAATGGTGGTTCTATTCGAGTAGATGATATGTTGAGCGGATTGATTACCAGTAAAGATATTTTTAGAATTCTCTTGTTTGGAGGTGAAGTGGTTAAAGTCGAACTGAAAGGAAGACTTCTTTCGGATGTGTTGGATTTTGGTAATCAAGCGGCGGGAACAGGCGCATACCTTCAACGACAAAATTTTTCACAAAACAATAACGGTGATTGGCTTATCGCGGGTGAAAATATCGAACCGGATAAAACATATACGATAGCGATGAGCGATTTCCTTTTGCTGGGGCTCGACATTCCTTTTCTTACAGCCGATCACAAGGATGTGTTGTCTGTGTACCGGCCTAAAGACACCGAAACGGCAAGAGATATTCGCGCTGTAGTTGTAGAGTATTTAAAAACGTTGCCGAAGTAAGTTCAAATCTTTGAATATTTTTTCCGCTGCGGTAGGGATTTCTTGAGAAACGGAACATAATTTCCATATTTTACCGTACATTTGCACGCAATTAATCCATAACTATATTCCATTTATTTCAACGCTTCTGTATTGATTTTGGAATCCAAATTAATTGCCATGACTGCACACGACAATAAAATATTAGGAGAAGGTCTTACGTATGACGATGTACTATTAGTCCCGGCTTTTTCCGAAGTCCTTCCCCGCGAAGTATCAATTACCTCAAGATTTTCACGAAATATTTCTTTAAACGTTCCTATTGCCTCGGCGGCCATGGATACCGTTACTGAAAGCGCAATGGCTATCGCTATGGCGAGAGAGGGTGGAATAGGAGTGATTCATAAAAATATGAGCATCGAAAAACAGGCGGCTGAGGTTCACAAAGTAAAACGTGCAGAAAGCGGAATGATAATCGATCCTATTACACTTGGAAAAGATAACACGGTGGGCGATGCATTGGATACCATGCGCGAATATAGTATTGGTGGGATTCCCATTACTGATGAAGAAGATATTTTAATCGGCATTGTTACCAATCGCGACCTTCGTTTTGAAAAAGATTATAGCCATCGTCTCGAGGAAGTGATGACCAAAGACGGATTAGTTACCGTAGCTCCCGGTACATCCTTAGATCAAGCTGAGATTATCCTTCAAAAACACAAAATTGAAAAGCTTCCGGTTGTTGATGAAAGCGGGAAACTAAAAGGATTGATTACTTTTCGTGATATCACTAAGGTCACCCAAAAACCCATAGCCAACAAAGATGAGTACGGCCGACTTCGTGTTGCGGCAGCTCTTGGTGTAACTCCCGATGTCCTTGATCGTGCCGAAGCATTAGTGCACGCGCAAGTAGATGCTGTAATTGTCGACACGGCCCACGGTCATACAAAAGGAGTGGCTTCAGTATTAAAGGATTTAAAGAAGAAATTCCCTGAGTTGGATGTTGTCGTTGGAAATATAGCGACTCCAGAAGCGGCTAAGTTTTTAGTTGATGCCGGAGCCGATGCCGTTAAAGTGGGCATTGGTCCAGGATCTATTTGTACTACACGTGTGGTTGCAGGAGTGGGGGTGCCTCAATTTTCGGCAGTGCTCGAAGTGGCAGCGGCTATTAAAGGAAGTGGCGTGCCCGTAATTGCAGACGGAGGCGTTCGTTATACAGGAGACATTCCAAAGGCCATTGCAGCTGGAGCCGACAGCGTGATGCTCGGATCGTTGCTTGCCGGAACCAAGGAGTCGCCAGGCGAAACGATTATTTTCGAAGGTAGAAAATATAAATCATACCGTGGAATGGGTTCTGTAGAAGCCATGCGCCAAGGGTCTAAAGATCGGTATTTCCAAGATGTTGAAGACGACATTAAAAAACTCGTTCCAGAAGGAATTGTTGGTCGGGTGCCGTATAAAGGAGAACTTTATGAAAGCATGACGCAATTTATCGGCGGATTAAAAGCCGGAATGGGATATTGCGGGGCAAAAGATATCGAAACCTTAAAAGAGACGGGTAGATTTGTAAAAATCACATTTGCTGGAATTGCCGAAGGCCATCCGCACGATGTAACCATAACAAAAGAAGCACCAAACTATAGCCGATAAGCTAAGTGGTGCTTCTTGGTTTTATACTTTATATTAAGTAGTAATCCGTTTTATTCCTCTCATTCTTCTCCAGTAGTTTCAGTAGGAGTAATGCCCATTTCTTCGAGAATAGCTTCGGTTACATCGTAGTTAGGATCCAAGTAAACCATGTCTTGGTTTATTTGCGTAATGTAGGTGTATTGCTGCTCTTTAGCAACCTTGTTCAGAGCTGTGACAATTTTGCTGTAAAGGGGTCTCATAAACTCTTGTTGTTTCAGCTCCATAAGTCGCCCGCCATTTTGCTGATATTTCTGTATGTCGTTTTCCTTTTCGATAAGTTCTGCTTGCTTTTCCTTCAATGCAGCTTCCCCAAGGTTGTCTTTTGATTTTTCATAGGCATCGCGCAATTCGTTGTATTCTCCCAGTTTTTTATTGAGATCTGATTCCAACTGGCCAGCATACAGCTGTAACTGTGCTTGAACTTGTTCCATTTCAGGCATCTGAGTGACAATATATTCGATGTCTGCAGCCCCAACTTTACCTTGTGCAAAAGAAGTAATACCAATAAATAGTATCGCTATTTTAAGATATTTCATAATAAATATTTTTTAAAGAAACGCAAAATTACAATTTAAATTGAGAATACAAGTTCTCGGGTGTTAATTCGCGCAGAATCAAAGGTTTTCCGCCTGAATTAATCGCTTGGAGTCTCGGCCGTTAGATTTTTAGACGACCGCTTTATTCTTCATAAACCTGTCCGCGATGGGGTTTGAGAGCATCTCTAACCGGTCCCATTTCCGATTCATGCACGACGAGATAAGCAATGGCGTGCATTGGGGTTTTAGCTTCTACGCCGCATAGATTATCTCGCAACTTTTTAGCGGAAGCAAACTCTTTTAAATGTTTTGCGTGGTGTTCGGCAATGGGTTTGGCGTCGGGACCTCTAAAATCCCATATGAGTTTAATTTTATCAGGCATGAGCGATTGCGTTTGAAGTGAGGTTCTCTTAAAATAGTAAGGATTTTTTATATTGGAAAGGCATTGCTTTTTAATCGTTTTATAATGGGGAAAGATACGATAAATAGTGTGAATTGATTTTGTTTTGCACCGTAGAATCTCATTGCTTTTCCTATTTTTGCAACTTCGTATAAAAAAGATTCAAATAGCGAAAGCACGCGAATTCACAAAAAAGATAAAATAAAAATGAAAAAAGTTTTTAGCGTATTTGTCTTATTGGTCCTATGCACGACCACAGTAGTTTCACAGAGAAGCAAAGATGTAATCATCGAAATAGACGGTGAGCCCGTTTATGCATCTGAATTTACAAGAGTGTATTTAAAAAACCTCGACTTGGTTCAAGAGGAATCACAAAAAGACGTGGATGGATATTTAGATCTTTTCATCGATTATAAATTAAAAATTGCCGAGGCAAGAGCGCAAGGCCTTGATCAAGAACAGGCGTATGTTAGCGAATTTCAGAAATATCGCAATCAATTGTCTCGAAACTATTTGTATGAAGATAAATTGACGGCCGATATGGCAAGAGAAGCCTATGAGCGAAGCAAGGAAGAAATAGATGCTTCGCACATTTTGATTATGGCTGGATACGAAGCACTTCCACAAGACACGTTAAAAGCCTATAATAAAATTAAATCAATTCGAGAGAAAGCTTTAAAAGGCGAAGATTTTGCCACGTTGGCTAAAAAATACTCCGAAGAACCCAATGCAAATCAATCTGCTGGCCGGTTAGGATATTTCACGGCCTTTTCGATGGTATATCCATTTGAAACAGAAGCATACAACACGCCAGTGGGCGAAGTGTCTGATATTGTTAGGTCGAGTTTTGGGTACCACATTATCAAAGTACACGACAGACGCGAGCGTTTGCCAAAAATATTGGTGTCGCATATTATGATTTCAGATAAGAAAGGCGCCCGTAATTTTGACCCGAAAGAGCGCGCCAATGAGATATTGACGATGCTTAAGCAAGGACGATCCTTTGAGGAGTTAGCAAAGGAATATTCAGACGATGAAGCATCTGGTAGACAGGGCGGAACTCTGGCACCTTTTACAAAAGGTCAGCTTCGTTCGTCAGAATTCGAAGATGCTGCCTATAACTTAACCAAGGTAGGTGAATTGAGCGAACCTATAAAAACAGCCTTCGGGTGGCACATTATCCGTTTGGATGAAGTGTTCGAAGAAGAGACTTTCGAAGAGCAAAAAGAGTTTTTGGAAAAAAGAGCTTCGCAAGGAGATCGTGCTAAAATTATTGCTACTACGATCAACAATAAGATAAAGGAAAAGTATGGTTTTAAACCTAATCCAGACTACTTCGACTATTTTGAAAATTACGTAGCCGATTCGGCATTGGCCAGAAAATGGACGCGCAGTCCGATTCCTGCATCCGAGGATAAGACGCTATTCACTATAGGCGATAAAAAAGTTGCGTATTCAGATTTTGCCGATTATTTACAAGATCGCCAAAAATCCATTCCAGCACAGCGCGATAAAAAATCGTTCATTCTTCGTGCCTATGACGAGTTTGAAACAAATGAAGTTCGCGAATATTTTAGAGAGCGATTAGAAAAAGAGAACGAGGAGTACGCTGGTGTTTTGCATGAGTATCGCGACGGATTATTAATTTTTGAGGTGATGGAGCACAATATATGGAGTAAAGCCAAAACAGACAGTCTTGGATTGGAAGCGTATTATCAAAAGCACAAACAAAATTATCGTTGGAAAAAACGAGTTGATGCCGACGTGTATTCCGCAAACTCTCAAGAAATCGCCCAACGCGTACAGTTGATGTTAAGGGAAGGTAAGGACCCCGAAGAAATTAGATCGGAGCTCAATCCGCCCTACACAGTAAACGTTATGGTCACTCAAGGTGTGTTTGAGGTCGATCAGTCGGTGCTGCCAGACGCTTTGGAACTTAAAACTGGCGTTTCGAAAATCTATCCTCGTAACAATTCCTATACTATAGTGAATATCAAAAACGTTCTACCGGAAGGAATTAAAGAATTACAAGACGCGCGAGGAGCTATCGTCAACGATTTTCAAAATCAGCTGGAAAAAGATTGGATGAAAAGCCTTCATGAAAAATACGATGTCAAAGTAAACCAAAGAACTCTGAAGCGTCTTAAAAGAACACTTGAGTGAAAAAGAACCTATTAATACTGTTTTTATTAGGTGGGATTTTAAGTTCATGCGAATATTTTAAAAGCCCGCCCGTAGAGGAAGTGATAGCCCGAGTGAACGATCATTATTTGTATCGTTCAGACATCAAAGACCTTGTCTCGGAAAGTACGCCTCCAAAAGACAGTAGTTTAATAGTAAATAATTATATCAATCAGTGGGCAACAAGACATTTGCTCATTGATCAGGCGATGGTAAACTTAGATCAAAAAAGTGTCGATCGCTATGAGAAATTGGTTCAGGAATATAGAAACGACTTGTATACCGAAGCGTATAAAAACGCGGTGGTGGGCAGGCAATTAGACAGTAGTGTAACCGACAGAGAATACTTGGCTTACTACGAAGAAAACTCAGATAATTTTCGATTAAACGATGAGCTTTTAAAAGTGAGGTATATTCATTTGGCGCCAAACTATGAAGGTGTGTCGGATATAAAAGAAAAATTCAACCGCTTTGAAAAAGAGGATCAAGAAGCCCTTTCAGAAAAGGTTTATAACTTTCTTTCGTCAAACCTAAATGACTCTATTTGGATTCGAAAAGACAACTTGTTGAGAGTGCTTCCCATCCTTAAGGAAGACGAACAAGTGTTAAAGAAATCTAATTTTGTACAGCTTCAAGATTCCTTAGGAGTATATTTGGTCAAAACTGTGGATATGTTGGGAATCAATGAGGTTGCGCCAATGTCTTACATAAAACCCACATTAAAACAAATAATCCTCAACCAACGAAGGTTAAGGCTAATTAGTAAATTTGAAAGTGATATTACAAGAGATGCTATCGAAAACAATAAATTCCAAATCTATACTTATGAATAAGGTATTATGGTTGTTACTACTTTCCACTGGCATTGTCCAATCGCAAAACGTACTAGTTCCAGACAGTACAGGAGTGGTTCAAGACAATGACAAAATTGAAATTAAGGAGCAACAAGCTACAGACACCATAAAAAAATTCGAACGGTTTAAAGCTGAAGGCGTTAGCGCTGTAGTTGGTGAATATGTCTTATTAGATTCTGATATTGATAAAGGCTATCTCGAGATGAGAGCTCAAGGAATTTCTGTAGAAGGTGTTTCTCGCTGCCAACTGCTAGGAAAGTTAATGGAGGATAAACTCTATGCCCATCAAGCCAAACAAGACAGTATTATGGTAGCGGATGCCGAAATCGATGCGATGACCGATCAGCAGCTACAGTACATAATTGGCGAGTTAGGAAACGAAGAAAAAGTGGTGGAGTATTATAAGAAAGATAATATGGCCGACCTGAGAAGAGAGCTCTTTCAAGCCAATAAAGAGAATAGGTTGGGCGCTATGATGCAGCAGCAGATCATTGAAAAAATAGAAGTGACACCCGAAGAAGTGCGCAATTTTTTCTATGCTATTCCCGAAGACGACCGCCCCATTTTTCCAACGGAAATTGAAATTGCACAAATTGTAATCGAACCCGAAGTTTCTCAAGAAGCTATCAATGATGTCATCGGAAGGCTTCGCGAGATGCGCGCAGACGTCCTTGAAAATGGCGCTAGTTTTTCTACCAAAGCGGTTCTGTACTCCAAAGATCCAGGATCAGCACGAAGAGGTGGGTTGTATGAAGGTGTAAAGCGCGATTCGCCAATGGCAAAAGCATTTAAAGATCAGGCGTTTTCATTAATGGAAGGAGAAATAAGTGAGCCGTTCGAAACCGATTTTGGATGGCATATTCTCACCGTAGAAAAAATACGCGGACAAGAAGTGGATGTGCGTCACGTCTTGATTTTTCCAGATGTGTCGCAAGATGCTATCGACGCGGCCAATGAAAAAATTGAAGATATTCGCAATCAGATTATTTCGGGCGAAATCACTTTCGATGAAGCCGCAAGGAAATATTCCGATGATAAAGAAACTCGAAACAACGGTGGGCAAATTATGAACCCCATGACATTCGACACAAGATTCGATTTGACAAAAATGGATCCTACGTTTAGTGCACAAGTCTACAATCTGAACGAAGGAGATGTCTCGAGAGTGATTGTCGATCGCGATCGCACCGGGAAAGGCTTACTCAAATTATATACGGTGACAAAGAAATATCCTGAACATCAAGCAGATTACGTGAAAGATTTCGAGCGCATTAAAGAACTCGCTTTGCGCGAAAAACAATTGCGGGAGATTGCCAAATGGCAGGACGATAAAATTAAGGAGGCATACATCCACGTAAACGAGGATTATAGCGACTGCAATTTCGAGACCAACTGGCTTAAGCAATAGTCCTTTAGATTTCGTATACTTGTTGCAATCGACTAACCAATAGAATATGAACCTGGCGCTTTTCCAAACGATTGTTCGGAGGGCCGCAATAATGAATACTAAAAAGAATGTCTGACGTAGAAGCTGTCTCGAATCTTGTTTCCAAATACAATGCTCTTAGGCAAGAAATAAAAAAAGTAATTGTAGGCCAGGATGAAGTGGTTGAGCAAGTACTGTTATCTATCTTTTCAGGCGGACACGTCCTGTTGATTGGCGTGCCTGGACTTGCAAAAACCCTTTTAGTAAACACTGTTGCCGAAGCGTTGGGCTTGAAATTCAAACGAATTCAGTTTACGCCAGATTTGATGCCGAGCGACATTCTAGGAGCAGAAATTTTAGATAAGAATCGCGAGTTTAAATTTATCAAAGGACCCGTGTTTGCCAATATTATCTTGGCAGACGAGATCAACCGAACTCCCCCGAAAACACAGGCGGCACTTTTAGAAGCCATGCAAGAACGCGCAGTTTCAGTTGCTGGACATCGGTATAAATTAGACGAGCCAT
>Ga0209075_1000553_pt1 | contig 36635 bp, 27 predicted proteins | sample Stecom2011_FD_187523 | JGI IMG/M metagenome (GOLD analysis project Ga0209075, IMG submission 187523) | Agricultural soil microbial communities from Utah to study Nitrogen management - Steer compost 2011 (SPAdes) (version 2) | ecosystem: Environmental > Terrestrial > Soil > Agricultural land...
TATTAATAGTGGTTTTGAAATGCAAATTCGCGGTAAAAAGGAGGTGATTTTAAAAATAAGCATGAATCTATAAGAAAAAGCCTAGGCGCTTCTAACTACCCATCCTATTTTTTTACTAAATTATAATTCAAATTGATTTTGTTTACTTTTAGTGAGGATTTAATGAGTAAAAACTATAAAATAGCGGTTTTGGCTGGCGACGGGATTGGTCCCGAGGTGATGACTGAGGCGGTTCGAGTGTTGGATGCAGCCACAGAAAAGTTTGGATTTACAATTCAAAAAGAGTGGGCTTTGGTGGGTGGTGCCGCTTACGATGAATTTTCAACTCCTCTTCCAGATTCCACATTAAAAGTAGCAGAGGCTAGTGATGCGATTCTTTTTGGCTCGGTGGGGGGGCCTAAGTGGGAGTCTTTGCCTCCAAAATTGCAGCCAGAACGCGGTGCTTTGCTCCCATTGAGACAGCATTTTAAGTTGTTTTGTAATTTAAGACCAGCTCGTGTTTATAAAGAATTGGCAAGTGCCTGTCCTTTAAGGGCTGATATTATTGGTGATGGTTTTGATATCCTTTGTGTGCGTGAGCTTACAGGTGATGTCTATTTTGGGCAACCAAAGGGGCGTGAAGGTTCTGGGCCTCAAGAAAAAGGTTTTGATACTATGATTTATCATCGCTATGAAATTGAGCGAATCGCCAAGTTTGCCTTTGAAGCTGCTATGCTTCGAAATAAAAAAGTGGCTAGTGTCGATAAAGCAAATGTTTTGACCACCATGGTGCTTTGGAGAGAAGTGGTTCAAGAAATTGCGGCTAATTATCCGGAAGTGGAGCTGGAGCACATTTATGTGGACAATGCGGCTATGCAGTTATTGCGTCGTCCTCGTAGTTTTGATGTGATGCTTTGTCCTAATCTTTTTGGAGATATTTTATCTGATGAATGTGCTATGCTCACAGGGTCTATGGGACTTTTACCTTCTGCTTCTATTGCAGAAGGAGACTTTGGGCTGTACGAGCCAGCAGGTGGTTCTGCTCCAGACATTGCAGGCCTTGGGATTGCTAATCCAATCGCTCAAATCCTTTCTGCCGCACTCATGCTTCGATATACCTTTAAAGAAGAAAAGGCGGCTCAGAGCATAGAAAAAGCTGTGGAAACTGTGATTGCTAACGGACTTCGGACTGGAGACATTTGGACCGAAGGATTTAAAAAAGTAAGCACCAAAGAAATGGGAGATGCTATCATAGCAGCTCTTTAAAAAACTGCAAAAACCCTGTCCTAGAGACAGGTTTTTTCATTTTAAAATCAAACAATGAATATAAAAAGTGTTCAAAAATAAAAAAACACTTTAAAAAAATATATCCATAAATCGTGCAATAATTTCGTTAAAACTAGAAAAACACACCCAAAACTCTATCTAAAATAAAAGTTGATCTGAAAACCCTGTCTAAAAATTGAACAATGCTTTGCAAAATCAGAAAAACACTTTAAAAATATTCAAAATCTGAGACTAAAAAAATGCAGAATTGAAGTACAAAAAAAAAGCAGCAGTGAGTTCTGATTTTATATTACGATATTTAAAATAAAAAAAACTCCAATGAAAGTATTGGAGTTTAATTCAATGCTTAATGGAGTTTTATCGAAAAAACACGATGATTTTTGGTGTTTCTGATTCGAACTAGATAATTTCCGTTGGGAATATTTTCTAAAGAAATGCTTTGCTTGAGCTCTTTTGAGAACATAATGTTGTTTCCTTGCATGTCATAAATATCCACCCAAATACGATCTGATGAGGGATTTTGTAAAGAAATTTGACGCGTTTTATTATTAAAGGAAACACTTAATTCTTGCAATTTAGAGTGTGCTATAATGGTGGTGGGATCCTCAGGTTCAGTGACACTACTGCTTGATTTAGGGCTAGTAGAAGAGGATGAAGCTGGGTTTATCCCTAAGTCGCCACCTAAACAGTAAAAGTCATCGACCCATAGATTTCCTGTGAGTGGGCTTGCTTTGACTTCCCAGTGAAAAGCGGTGATAGCGGCGGGGTTAAAGGCGACTGTTTTTCCCCAGTCAGCTTGTTCAAAATCACTGAATTGAATGCTTACGGTTTTCCATACTGTAGAGTTTGCCACACTTACAAAATGGTAGTTGTAGTCTTTGACTGTGCTTAATTGTGCTTTGAAGGAGTGGGCTACACCTTTGTATTTGTAGCTAAAACCATCGACACATTCGCTCAAGTTGTAGGTGCTACCATTTTTCTTGGTATCTAAACCTATGGCCACAAATGGATCGTTGTCGCTTGCACCTTTATTTAGGATAAAGCTTTCTATAGCGGCGGCGTAGTTTCCAGTACCATCGTCTAAGACTAACTTGTAGTTGTTTCCAGAGACTTCGTTGGCAACAGTTGATTTGCCTTTATCGTTTTTGTCTGTAAAGATATACCAGTATTCTTTGGTGTTGGCTTGGTTGTTTTTGTCTGTAAAATCGTCTATGATGCTCAAAAGTGGTCCAACACTAGAGGATGATTTTGAAATTTCTGGGCTGGTAGAAGACGAGGATGAGGGTGGAGTTGAAGAAGAGGAAGCAGGAAGAACCGAAGAAGATGATTGGGGTGGGTTTAAGCCTAAATCTGAACCTAAACAGTAAAAGTCATCGACCCATAGATTTCCTGTGAGTGGGCTTGCTTTGACTTCCCAGTGAAAAGCGGTGATAGCGGCGGGGTTAAAAGCGACTGTTTTTCCCCAGTCTTCTTGTTCAAAATCACTGAATTGAATGCTCACGGTTTTCCATACTGTAGAGTTTGCCACACTTACAAAATGGTAGTTGTAGTCTTTGACTGTGCTCAATTGTGCTTTGAAGGAGTGGGCTACACCTTTGTATTTGTAGCTAAAACCATCGACACATTCGCTCAAGTCATAGGTGTTACCATTTTTCTTGGTATCTAAACCTATGGCCACAAATGGATCGTTGTCGCTTGCACCTTGATTTAATTTGAAGTCCTCTATGACTGCGGCGTAGTTTCCAGTACCATCGTCTAAGACTAACTTGTAGTTGTTTCCAGAGACTTCGTTGGCAACAGTTGATTTGCCTTTATCGTTTTTGTCTGTAAAGATATACCAGTATTCTTTGGTGTTGGCTTGGTTGTTTTTGTCTGTAAAATCGTCTATGATAGCAAATATTGGAGCTTGACTAGAAGAAGAAGGAGGGGTTATCGAAGAGGAGGACTTAGTGACTGATGAAGAAGACTTAGCCACTGAAGAGGAGGACTTTGCTGTCGAAGAAGAGGATGAGGGACTTTTTTCTGTGAAGTGTTCAAATATATAGGCACCTGACTCTGTCATGAGTGAGAGCATAGACCAATTGGCTGCCACACTTTGATCGAAGTCAGGACTTTCTTTGATTCCATAAAAGGCAGAGGCTTTATAAGCATCGCTGAACTCAGAAACCACATAAGACAAGGAGTGTGCTTCTAACAAACTAAACCATTCGTTTGCATTTTCAGGATTATGGGTGTTGTAGTGGTTAGCAGATTGAAGTCCACCATCGGAGTGGACTGTGCTAAGTTTAGAGATAAATAAAGGGAGCCCTGCTTGCAAAAATGCAGTGATTTCGTCGCTGTAAGTGTTGAAATTGGGGCTAAGATCAGAAATACTTTCGGAGCCCGCACTAAATTGAAAGGTATAGGCAATGTTTACTGCATCGATGGGCTTATTTAAAGCAGATTCTAAATCCTTAGAAAAAGATGGAGTCCCTACTAAAATTAAAAAGTGTTCTGAGACACTACGAATAGCAGAGATTAAAGCTTCTTGACTGGACTTGAGGCTAGTCCATGAGCTTTCATTGGATTCTAAAAGCTCAAAAATCAAGTGAGGAGAGTCTTTGTATTCGTTTGCAAAGTATGTGAAAAATTCTGAAAGAGCGGTCACAGCATCTGGGTCTAGTGCAGCTCCAGTGGCTTTAACACTCAAAATTGCGTAAGTTTTTTTAGCTTTTGCCACTTTAATGGCTAGATCTGCATTGTCTTTATAAAAATCGAGATTGGATAAAAAGTCAGTTGTGTTTTTAAATAAAACAGAAGTTTTCACTACTTCGGCGTTCCAAATGTCTATCATCTTGGAGATAGCATTCGCGTTATAAAATTCATTGGCTCTGGAATCGGCTTCTAAAACACCTAAACTCAAGCCCTTCAACTGAACTGGTGTAGCAGATTCGCTTAAGATTTGATTGGCATTGGTGCTTAAAGCTCCATATTGAGTGACTGGTTGTGCCATAGTATAACTGATGCTGGTCATTGTGAATACGAATGCCCAAAAATAAATCTTATACATAATTTCTCCTTTTAAAATGAGAGACTCTAAAAACTGTTTGTCGAAAAAAAGCATTTCTTAAATGAATACTCAGCAAAAGTTTAGCCTTTTTAATTCTCGACATAGACTTTGTAAAGTTTTTGAAAAGCCTTACAAAACACGCTATTTATTATTTTGGAGAGACAAGACCCCCAAAACATTATAAATATATATAAAAAACTTGTCTTAGAGTTTAAATTTTAAAAAATATTGCCTATAATTGATTTTTGGATCTATTCTGAATTTACTCTTCAAGTACAAAATTCTGGTCTCTTTTTTTATATTATAGTTATGGCCAAAAGTAGAACTCGTAAATCCACAAGCAAAGACCCCTTTCAAAAATCATTTTTAAAAGAACTTTCCCCCGAGCAAAGTCGTCCTGGTTTACTCAAAGAGTTCATAAGCCCCACGCGTGCAGAATTTGATTTAGTGAGCGAGTATGCTCCAGCGGGGGATCAGCCAAAAGCAATTCAAGAGATTAGCAGGGCTTTTGGGGCTCAAGAACAATTCCAGTGTTTATTAGGAGTCACAGGTTCTGGAAAAACTTTTACTATGGCCAATGTGATCCAAAATGTAGGGAAACCCACTCTTGTTTTAACGCACAACAAAACTTTAGCGGCTCAACTTTATCAAGAATTTAAGACCTTTTTTCCAAACAATGCAGTGGAATATTTTGTGAGCTATTATGATTATTACCAACCCGAAGCATATATAGTTCAATCCGATACTTTTATAGAAAAAGACGCTAGTATTAACGATGAAATTGACAAATTAAGGCTAAGGGCTACGGCGAATTTGCTCACGCGTCGAGATGTGATTATAGTGGCTTCTGTGAGCTGTATTTATGGATTAGGGAGCCCCACAGAATATTTTGATTTAATGGTGCGTCTAAAAAAAGAGGATACAATAGATAGAGATACCATTTTAAAGCAGTTGGTGCACATTCAATACGAGAGAAATGATACTTCTTTAGATAGGGGAAAATTTAGAGTTCGAGGCGATGTGATTGAAGTTTATCCAAGTTATGATGATATTGGGCTTCGGATTGAATTGTGGGGAGATACTGTAGAACGATTGACTCGCTTCCATTTAGTAACAGGAGATGTTTTAGCTGAATTAGAGGAGTTGAGTATTGCTCCTGCTAAACATTTTGTGACTAGAGAAGATTCTAGATTGGGTATTGTGCAAAGGATTTCTCAAGAGTTAAACGAACGCTTGAGTGTTTTAGAAAAAGAGTCTAAGGTTTTAGAGGCGGCTCGTTTATCGAGTAGGACTCGTTACGATATGGAGATGATTCGAGAGACGGGTATTTGTTCTGGAATCGAAAACTATTCTAGAATTATAGAAAATCGAGCTCCAGGTACTAGGCCTTTTACTTTGATTGATTATTTTGGAGATGATTGGTTGATGATGATCGATGAGTCTCATGTGAGTTTACCACAAGTTCGAGGGATGTTCGAAGGGGATATGTCTAGGAAAAAGACTCTTGTAGAACATGGTTTTAGACTTCCATGTGCTATAGACAACCGACCCATGAATTTTAAGGAGTTTGAGCATATTTACCCTGAGTCAGTGCTTTTTGTGAGTGCCACTCCAGGTGATTATGAGTTAGAAAAAACCCAAGGCAATGTGGTTGAGCAAATCAATAGGCCCACTGGACTTTTGGACCCCAAAATAGAGATGTACCCAGTGAAAGGTCAAATGGATGTGCTTTTGAAGAGGATCTCAGAGGTGGTGGCTTTAGAAGAACGAGTCTTGATCACCACTTTGACCAAAAAAATGGCCCAAGATTTAACAGATTACTTAGAATCTATGGATTTCAGGGCTAGGTATTTACACAGTGAAATTAAAACATTGGAAAGAGCTCAAATTATTCGAAGCCTAAGGCAAGGCGATTTTGATATTTTAGTGGGGATTAATTTGTTAAGAGAGGGCTTAGATTTACCCGAAGTCTCTTTGGTTGCCATTTTAGATGCTGATAAAGAAGGTTTTTTGAGAAATTATCGAAGCTTAATTCAAACAATGGGTAGAGCCAGCCGACATTTGAATGGAACAGTGCTTTTATTTGCTGATCGTGAGACTGATAGCTTGAAGAAAGCTGTTTTTGAAACCAATAGACGCCGTCAAATGCAAGAAGAATTTAATAAGGCACAGGGTATCACTCCTCAATCGGTCAAAAGGAGTTTAGGAGAACAATTAGAAATTCAAGATCCATTGGCAGCCCTTTGGCAAAATAAAAAGGATACTATAGCTCCAGAAATAGAATTAGAGTCAGAAATGAGTATAGAAGACTTAGAAGCCCAGATGAAAGAGGCGGCATCTCTCCTGGATTTTGAAGAAGCCGCTCGTTTAAGGGACCTGATTCGAAATCGTAGTCTTTAAATCATAGCTTGTTTTTATGGAACGAACTTGTTTTTTTTATAGTTTTTGTGTTTTTTGGACTTGAAATGAGTGCTAAAACATTTTTTTTTAGGAAATTGAGCTTTTTTACTTTTTTTTGATTATTTTAATAATATGTGAATTGAGCCTAGAAATTATAAACAGCAAAAGCTTTGTAGTATTGAATGAAATGCTAGATTTTGTTGTATTATTGAGTTTAACGATTAAAAGAGGTTTTATATGAATACTTCTATTATGAACGCATCCAAGATGCTTTTATTGATGACACTGAGTTCTTTGTTCTTGATGGCTTGTGGACCTGGTAAAACAGTGGATCCTCCTGCTATTGGTTCTTCTTCTTCGCATACCCCAATGTCTTCTACTCCTGTGGCCACGAAAGAAACTCCTGTAAGGATTCATTCTTTTTCTGCCAATCAAAGTACTGCTACTAAAATAAATTTAGGTGGTTCTATTTTAATAGATTATACAGATACTTCTGTGACAGACATAGATTCTGTGAGCATTGGTAATATTGAATTTCAAGTGGGTTTACTCGAAAATGGCCAAGGCTATAATATTGGAGCCAATGTAGAGGTGCTTTTTCCACCTCAATTTCCAGTAGAAAGGGCTATCAACTTGACTGAACTTGGTGCAAGTGTTGATATATCCGCTTTTGATGTATGTGGAGAGATTTTTGTGGATATCGTTGTATATTCTGGTCCTGTTGAAAACACATCTAAATATAGGTCTGTAGAAAGGGTGACTTTTAGCAAAGATCCTAATGTTTATTGCAAAGAACCAGAATCGAGCAGTTCTTCGGTTGAGGCCCCTAAGATAGAGATGGAGTCTTACCAAGCGACCCTAACCACTTCTAAAACATCGGGGCATGTGGCGATTAGTTTTGAAACAGGCCAAGTCTTTACTTATTCTGAGCTTGCTACGGGTAAAGATTTGATCGATGCTGTTTTGGTGTGGGAAAACGGTTTTGGAGTCTTAAAGAGTGCAAGGACTGCTGGTTATGGCTATACGGCCCTTACCGGTGGTCGAGATACCAAGTTTGGTGAAGAATACAATGCCAATGACAATTATTCTGGAAGCAATGTGCCTCCTCCTGTTTATGCCGATGTTTTCACTTATAAAAGTGTGGAGATGACAGAAGTTGATAATTTGAGTTTTGGGACTTACTATGTGGTGCAAACTGCAGATTATAATAGTGAGACTCAAAAAGGATTTTTTGCCTTTATGATTGCGGCTGAGCAAAAAGGTAGAAATGATTTGCAAGTCATTTTGACAGTATATAAAGTGAAATAAGCTTTTAATATTTGGATACACTCCTTGGATTTATTCCAGGGAGTTTTTTTGTATTTGAAATTTGGGATGCGGTTTTGAATGTAGCCTTAGGGGGTGTAGCAGAAATCCTTTTTTTGTGAAAAGGTGTTTTTTTTGTGTAAAATACTCTGTTGAAAATAAAAAAAAACAAATGAGAAGCCATAAAAAGATTGGAGCAAAACACCCGACCCGCCTTGGCGTGTTTTTAGCCAGTGTGAAAGGCGGGGAAGGCCCAAAATAAGAGTTTTTATTTTAAAAGTCTCACTTTATAAACCCAGAGTCTTTTGTTTTTTGTACATTTATTAGGAAAATTCTTTTTGGAGTTAATATGTTAAAAAAATCGAAACTTTTTAAAAAAATAAATGGCCCTGTGGTGACAATTGTGATGGATGGGTATGGAATCAGTTCTAGAGAAGAGGGGAATGCAATTACTGCTGCTCGAACTCCAACTTTGGATCGTTTGTTTGCGAATTATAGTCATGTGTTGCTCAAAGCCCACGGTACTTCTGTGGGGATGCCTTCTGATGAAGATATGGGAAATTCCGAGGTGGGGCACAATGCGATTGGTGCTGGCCAAGTTTATAGTCAAGGTGCTGCATTGGTGGCCAATTCCATTGAACAAGGTGAAATTTTTGAGAGAGAGGCTTGGAAAGAAGTGGTGCAAGGGGCTCAAAATTCGACTTTGCATTTTATAGGCCTGTTTAGCGATGGGAATGTGCATAGTAATGTGAACCATTTGAAGGCTATGCTTGTGCAAGCTAAAAAAGATGGAGTCCAAAAGGTGAGAGTGCATATCCTTTTGGATGGACGAGATGTGCCAGAAACTTCTGCTTTGGATTATGTGGAGCCTTTTGAAGCCTTTTTGGGGGATTTAAGGGGCGATGATTTTGATGTTTGTATTGCTAGCGGCGGTGGTCGTATGCAAATCACTATGGATAGGTACAATGCCAATTGGTCTATGGTAGAAAAAGGTTGGAAAACTCATATATTGGGAGAAGGCCGCTATTTTAACTCTGCCACTGAGGCTATTGAGACTCTTAGAAAAGAAACTAACGCTATAGATCAAGATCTGCCGGCTTTTGTGATTGCCAAAGATGCTAAAGCTGTGGGTACCATTGAAGACGGTGATAGTGTGGTTTTCTTTAATTTTAGGGGAGACCGAGCTTTGGAGTTGACTCGTGCTTTTGAAGATGAAAATTTTTCGGAGTTTGATCGAGTGAGAGTGCCAAAGGTGACTTATGCTGGAATGTTACAATATGACGGTGATCTTAAGCTCCCTACGCGTTTTTTGGTGCCACCTCCTTCTATTAGTAATACTAGTGGAGAATGGTTTAGTAAGTCTGGAGTCAAACAGTTTGCTTGTTCTGAAACTCAAAAGTTTGGACATGTGACTTATTTTTGGAATGGGAATCGAAGCCATAAATTTGAGGGAGAGACTTATTATGAGGTGCCTTCGGATGTGGTTCCTTTTGAACAAAGGCCCTGGATGAAATCTGCAGAAATTACCGATGCGATGATAGAAGCATTAAAGTCTGGAAATTTTGACTTTTTACGGTGCAACTTTCCTAATGGTGATATGGTGGGACACACTGGTAGTTTGAGAGCGGCGACTATGGCTATTGAGGCTGTGGATTTGGCTTTGGCTAGGCTGCTTCCTGTGATCGATGCTTTGGGAGGAGTGGCTATTATTACGGCAGATCATGGTAATGCAGATGAAATGTTTGAATTAGATAAGAACGGGAATCCTCAGAAAAATTCAAATGGTTCTTTTAAGGCGAAAACCGCTCATACTTTGAACGCTGTCCCTTGTATTTTATATGACAATGTGAGTGATAAGAAGTTGGCCCTTAAAAAAGGTGACTTTGGTTTGAGCAATTTAGCTGCTACTTATGCTCATCTTTTGGGTTTTGAAAAACACGAATCATGGGATGAGTCTATGCTAGAAGTGCTATAATCTTTTAAAAATATATTCTAGTGTAATAAAAAAAACCTGCTGTAGGGCAGGTTTTTTTGTATTCATTTTTGTGTAGTTATATTAGTTACCGTAAACAATAACAGTGTAACTTGCATAAATGCCTAAAAATCCAGTGGATTCATAGTCAACATGATGAATTTCTGTGATGCCTGCTTCTTGACAAGCTTTTTGAATGCTAGCGTCTCCGGCTGCAAAAATACCTAGAATATTGGTCATTTTAGCGGTGCCTTTTTTGGTAGGTGCTGTGGTGGAGCCAGTCGCTGTGACAGGGCCAGAAACATCTGTGATAAGTCCATATGAATGGGTGGCAGCATTAGCGAAGCATCCACTAAGTGTTAATGCTGCTAAAATAGAAAGAGTCAAGAATAGTTTTTTCATAATGAAATCCTTTGTTTAAAGATTACTTAAATATAACTCTTTTTCTTGAAATTTGTGTGTATTATGAAAAAGTAATGGTAATTTATTATAGTATTAAATGTTTTTATTTCTTAAAAGCCAGGCGCTTCTGGAACTTCATCCGTAAAAGACTTTATTTTTTATGTATTTATAAATGAGTTTTTTTTAGGTGTGGAGGTTTTAGAGTGGCTTGATTTTTAGTTTTATAGTTTTTGTGTTTTTTTATTTGCTACTTTGTGAGTATGTTAAAAAAACGATTATTTTTGCTCGATTCATTTGCTCTTGCGTTTCGGATGTTCTATGCGTATTCTAAAAACCCTTTGATCAATTCAAAAGGCCTTCAAGTTTCTATGGTGCATGGTTATTGGGGGGCTTTGCTTCGAATTTTAAATGAGCACCAGCCTAGCCATTTTGCTGTGGTTTGTGATTCAAAGGGGCCAAACTTTCGACATGATTTGTACCCAGATTATAAAGCGAATCGAGGGCCTAAACCAGAAGAGATGGAGCTGCAGTTGCCTCTTTTAGAGGAGTCTTTGAGGCTCAGTGGACTGGCTGTGATTTCGGAGCCAGGTTTTGAGGCCGACGATTTGATGGCGAGTGTGGCTGTGGCTGCAGAAAAAGCAGGCTTTGATGAGGTTTTTATTATCTCTAAAGATAAAGATATGGCTCAAATTGTGAGTGAGACTATCCATTTGTTCCATTTAGAAAAAGGAGCCGATGGGATAGATTTTGGGCCAAATGAAGTGCTTGAAAAATATGGTGTGCCTCCTTCACAAATGAGAGATTATTTGGCTTTGATGGGAGATGCTTCGGATAATATTCCCGGGGTGCCCAAAGTGGGGCCAAAGACGGCGGCTCAGCTTTTAAAAGATTTTAAAAGTATCGATGACTTGTATGAAAACTTAGATAAAATCCCGCAAAAAAAACTTAAAGAAAATTTAATGCTGCACAAAGAAAATGCTTTTTTATCTCGAGAATTGGTGACTTTGCAAAGCACAAGAGGTTTTTCTGGCTCTTTAGAACAGTTAGAGTATAAAGGGCTTTGTAATTCTGATTTAATAGAGCTTTTTGAGACTCACGAGCTTAAAAGTTTGATTCGATTGTTAAAACCTATTTGTGATAGAGATGAAGAGATTGCAAAAGAAGTCCAAGAAGATATCGATTATGTTTTGGTGGATTCTATGGAGAAATGGAGCGAACTTCAAGCAGATTTGAGTTCAAAAACATTCATTGCCGTGGATACAGAAACGGATTCTCGTTCTCCTATGACTGCAAATTTAGTGGGTTTGTCTTTGTGTGTTCATGTGTCAAAAGCATATTATATCCCTTTAGGACACACCGATGAATTAGGCTTAAAGCATGGTAATTTTGATTTTGAATTGGTGAAAAACTGGTTTCGAGATTTGTGGAGTTCTACGAATATTGAGTGGTTATTTTATAATGCTAAGTTTGATTTGCATGTGCTGAGTAGGGCTTTTGATTTAAAGGCTCATGCAACTGTTTTAGATGCATTGATTGCTTCTTGGATGCTTTCTCCTGGTGAAATAGGCCTTTCTTTGAATCAACAAGTCCACCGTTATTTGAAACATGAGATGATTACCATAGAATCTTTGATTGGTCGTGGTAAAAATCAGATTTCTTTTAGTCGAGTGCCCGTGGCTGAGGCTTTTGTTTATGGTGCTGAAGATGCTCTTTTTACTTTTCGTTTGTGGGAGTATTTGAAGCCTAAGCTCGATGAAAGAGATTATATGCCTTTCTTTTTAAATCAAGAGATGCCTTTTTTAAAGGTCTTGCTCTCTATGGAACAAAAAGGGGTGTCTATTGATGTAGCTGGTTTGAATCAATTGTCAAAAGAGATGGACCTGCAGTTGAACTCACTAGAAAAAGAAATTTTTGAGTTGGCTTCTGGTAAAGAATTTAATATTGCTTCTCCTAAACAGCTTTCTGAGGTGCTTTTCGATGATTTGGCTTTGCCTGTAATCAAAAAGACAGCCACGGGCCGTAGTACCGATAGCAGTGTTTTAGAAGAACTTAGAACTATTGCCCCTCACCCTATTATTTTTGCTATTATTGAATACCGAGAGGTTAAAAAGCTATTGAGCACTTATGTTTCTGTGCTCCCTAAGCTTGTGAACAAAGAAACCAATCGTTTACATACTAGTTTTTTGCAGTGGGGGACCGCTACTGGAAGGCTTTCTAGTCGAGAACCTAATTTACAAAACATCCCCATTCGATCGACCGCAGGTAAAAAAATAAGGGCTTCCTTTATTAGTTCAAATAAAGAAAATGTGTTGTTATCGGTGGATTATTCTCAAATTGAATTGCGAATGCTTGCCCATTTGAGTCAAGACCCAAAATTGATGGAGGCTTACCATAGTGGAGCCGATATTCATGCCCAAACGGCTTCGGTGATTTTTGATAAAGCTATGGAATCCGTGACAGAAGATATGCGTCGTGATGCTAAAGTGGTGAATTTTGGAGTGCTTTATGGGATGACCGCCTTTAGGTTGTCAAGGGATTTGAAGATTAGCATGAGTTTAGCCAAAGAGTTTATAGATGGGTATTTTTCTTTGTATCAAGGAGTGCAACGCTTTATAGATGATACCATTGACTTTGCTCGCACCAATGGTTTTGTGACTACCATTACTGGTCGTAGGCGTTATATTCCAGGGATAGATTCCAGTGACAGGACAGAAAGACAAATGGCTGAGAGGATGGCGGTGAATACTCCAGTCCAAGGGAGTGCTGCAGATTTGATTAAACTGGCTATGATTTCTATACATGAGCGAATTCAAAAAGAAAATCTGCCATTAAAAATGATGTTGCAAGTGCACGATGAGTTGTTGTTTGAGTGTCCTCTGGAAGAGATTGAAAAATTATCAACGATTGTAAAAGAAGAGATGGAGTCTGCAATGACACTTTCTGTGCCTTTGATAGCATCTGTGGGGTATGCCTCGAACTGGCTTGATGCTCATTAGGTTTTTAAAATTATCAATATAGTGCTTCTTTCTCTTTTCTTTTTTTGTGTTTTTTGTATTTTCTGTCATTATGAAATTGAAAAGCTATTTATTTGTGTTTTTAACTGCTGCGTTATGGGTGTCTTGTTCTTCTGAAACTCCTAAAGATTCCAAATCCAAAGGGTCTTTGGGTGCCCCTAAAATTATAGTGGAAGCCTATTTGGCGAGCCCCACTAAAGCAGTGCACTCCTCTAAGGTGGCTGGAAATTTAATTCCATTTGAAGATGTGGAGCTCAAAGCAGAGACTACAGGACAACTGCGTGGTTTATATGTTAAAGATGGTGCTTTTATTAAAAAAGGAGCTTTGATTGCTAAAATAAATGATGATGATTTGCAGGCCCAATTGAAACAGGCCAAGGCTGCTTTGGAGCTTGCCAAGCAAAAAGAAACTCGTACCAAAAACCTTTTTGAAAAAGATGGAGTGAGTCAAGCAGAGCTAGAATTGGCTTTGGCGAATACGCTTGCAGCCGAAGCTTCTTATGATTTGATTTTAGCTCAAATAAAAAAGACCGAAATAAGGGCTCCTTTTTCTGGCTCTATTGGGATGTTAAAAGTTTCTGCAGGAGAGTGGATGACGGCAGGCACAAGTGTGGCGAGGTTGTCTAATGTTCAAAAGTTAAAGGTATCTTTTTTGCTCCCGCAACGCTACGCCAGTCACTTAGAAAAAGATTCTAAGGTCACTGTGACAGACTCGGAACGCGGTATTTCTGCAGAGGCTACTGTGATGGTGCTGAATCCTGTGTTGTCTGCTACCGCTCGAAGCAGAGAGTTTTATGCTGAACTTATCAATAAAGATCTAAAGTTTTTAGCAGGTTCTTTTGTAGAGGTGGATATTACTTTTGCACAAAATCAAGAGCAAAAAGTGTTTAATATACCCGTAGAAGCTTTGACTTTGGACGATAAAGGCCCTTATGTGTTTTTAGCAAAATCAGGAAAAGCCGAAATTCGATATGTGAAAACAGGCCTTAGGACTCCGATTTCTGTGGTAGTGACAGAGGGTTTAGAGTTAGGAGATACAGTGATTGTATCGGGGATGATGTCTATGCGACCCGGTGCCCAAGTGCAAATAAAAGAACTTCGAAGCCCCATGAATTATGAGGTGATAAAGTGAGTTTAGCTCAGGTTTCAGTCCGCCGTCCTGTTTTAATGACGGTGCTTGCCATTGGTGTGATGCTCCTAGGCTTTTTTGGCTATAGTAATTTAGGGGTTCGTGAATACCCGAGCGTAGACTCTCCAGTGATTACAGTGTTTACTAGCTACCCTGGTGCCAATGCTGCTGTGGTAGAGGCCGAGGTCACTGAAGTTTTAGAAGAGGCTATCAATAGTGCTTCTGGAATCAAAACTCTCACTTCTACTAGCCAAGATGGTCGCTCTAGAATCAGAGTTGAATTTGCAGTGGGTTTTGATATGGAAACCGCAGCTAATGATGTTCGAGATAGAGTGAGTCGAGTCCAAAGGCGTCTTCCAGATGCTGCCGATGTACCTAATATCACCAAATCCGATGCCGATGCTCAACCTATTTTAACGTTAAGTTTGTTATCGGACAAGCGAGATGCAATGGAAATCTCCGAAATTGCTCGAAACCAAGTCAAAGAACGCTTGCAGACGATCACCGGAGTTTCAGAGGTGGTGATTTGGGGAGAAAAACGGCCTGTAGTTCGTTTGTGGTTAGACCCAATTAAAATGCAATCGATGCAAATCACGGCCTCGGATATTTCTGCTGCGTTGGCCAAAGAAAACTTAGAGTTGCCAGCAGGAAGAATAGAAGGAGAATCGGTGGATTTGTCTATTCGAACACTGGGGCGTTTTCAAAAACCTTCTGATTTTTTGGATATTGCAGTTAAAAAAACAACAGCAGGAGTGATTCGATTAGAGGATGTTGCTTCTATACATTATGAGCCTCAAGATCCTCGCACAGGGTGGAAGCGAAATGGTAAAAATGTAATCACTATCGCTTTGATTCCACAACCAGGTTCTAACCATGTAGAGATTGCCGATGACTATTACAAACGACTTGAAGATATTCGGCGAGAGCTCCCTGAAGATGTTCAAATCATTCGAGGGATGGATGCTACTAAAAACATTCGTGCCTCTATCAAAGAGGTGCTGGTTACTTTGGTCATAGCCTTTATTTTGGTGGTGCTTGTGATTTTTGCGTTTTTAAGAGAAACCCGAACCACCTTTATCCCTATGATTGTGATCCCAATCTCTATTGTGGGCTCTTTTTTTGTGCTCTATATGTTTGGTTTTTCTATTAATGTTTTAACACTGCTAGCGATGGTGCTCGCTATTGGTTTAGTGGTCGATGACGCCATTGTGATAGTCGAAAATATATACCATAAAATTGAAAACAAAATGTCTCCTAAACAGGCTGCTGTGGCTGGAACCAATGAAATTTTCTTTGCTGTGATTGCCACTTCTGTGGTTTTAATGGCAGTGTTTGTACCCATGCTGACTTTGGGGGGGACTACAGGGCTTTTATTTAGAGAATTTGTAGCCATTATGATTGGTTCTGTGTTTATCTCGACTGTGATTGCTTTTACTTTGTCTCCTATGCTTTGTTCTAAATTTCTAAGAAAACAAAAGAAAGGTCGATTGTTTAATGCCACAGAACCCTTCTTTGTGTTTTTGAATAACATATACTCTAGATTACTAAAATCTTTTTTAAAAGTCCGTTTTTTAATGTTTCCCATTCTTTTTCTTTTATTTGCACTGGCTTTTGTGTTTTTTAAAGTACTACCACAAGAAATGGCCCCTCTCGAAGATCGTGGCTTTTTTATGGCTCGCTTAGCCCTCCCCGAAGGTTTAGGGATAGCCAAAACTCGTAGTTTGACAGAGGCCATTGTCGATGATATCACGACTACACTCCACCCCGACGATTATGAAGAGATCACTGCTGGAGCCAATGGAAACACAGCAACGATTCGAGTGATTTTAAATGAAAATGCAGATCAAAGACGCTCTCAAAGCGATATAGCCAGAGAAGTGCAAGGGATGGCTAGAAACTACCCTGATGTACGCATGATGGTGATAGAGCCACAAAGTTTATCGACGCAAAGGGGAGGGATGCCAGTGGATTTTGTGCTGCAAGCCCCAAGCATTGAGGTCTTGAGAGAATTGGTCCCAGCTTTTTTAGAAGAAGCTCAAAAAGACCCTACTTTTTCTGTGGTGAACTCGGATTTAAAATTCACCAAACCAGAACTTCACATTGAAATTTTAAGAAATAAAGCCAGGGAATCCGGGGTTTATGTGGCAGATATCGCTTCGGCTGTAGAGCTTGCTCTTGGAGACCGAAAATACGGTGATTTCTATATGAATGGTCGCCAGTACGATGTGGTAGGAGCGGTTGGTTTACAATATCGTGGCTCACCAGATTTAGTGCGAACATTATCTGTTAAAAATTCAAGTGGAGAAATGCTTTCTTTAGATAATTTTGTAGAGCTCAAAGAAAAAGCAGCGGCTCCGGCACTCCCTCGATACAATCGATTCAGTTCAGCCACTATTTCTGCTGGTTTGGTCAAGGGTAAAACTGTTGGAGATGGAGTGCAAGCCATGAGAAATATTGCTGCAAAAGTCCTTCAAGAATACCCCAATGTTTCTACAGAATTAGCAGGGACATCCAAAGAATACGAAGAAAGTTCTTCTGGGCTTCTTTTGACATTTTTACTCGCCATCGCTTTTGTGTTTTTGGTGTTGGCGGGGCAGTTCGAAAGTTTTAGATCTCCATTCGTGACTTTATTTACAGTACCATTGGCTTTGGTGGGGGCATTGCTCTCGCTTTATTTGTTTGATATTACTCTCAATGTATTCAGTGAAATTGCCTTGATTTTATTGATTGGACTCGTGACAAAAAATGGCATTTTAATTGTAGAATTTGCCAATCAAATTGCCGAAAACACAGGTTGTGACCGCACTGAGGCGGCTCGTTTGGCTGCTGAACGGCGTTTTAGGCCCATTTTAATGACCAGTTTTTCTACCGTTTTAGGTTCTGTACCACTCATCATGACAGGAACACCCAGTCGAGTTTCTATGGGAATTGCGATTGTAGGTGGGCTTTCATTTGCGACTATTTTAACTTTATTTGTGGTCCCTGCAGCCTACTCTTATTTTGCAGGTAAAATAGAGAAAAAAACATTTGATGCCTCTAAAATGGCGGGCTTTATCTTACCACTGCTTTTCGCAAGTCTTTTCTTAGGTTTTTCTACTCCGGTACATGCTTCTGAGCTTTTAACCCCAGAAACAGCCCTTCAAATAGCTTTATCCAAAAATCACTCTATTTTAATTGCAGAAGACCAAGTGAAACAGGCACAAAACTCCAGCTCTTTGGGTTCTAATGCACTACTCCCTACTTTAGATTTTACAGCTTCTAGGCTTTATTCTTATGGTGACCAAAAATCCTGGACTCAAGCCAGTGTGTATAATGAGTATATAGGGGACCTTTCGGTACAAGATAGGCTTTCTTTGGCTCTTAACTATAGAATTTTTGATGGCTTTGCTTCTTGGAATGCTTATCAACTCAGTCAAGCTAAGACTACACACCAAACTCTGCTTTTAAACACCGAAAAAAATCGAGTCATTAAATCTGTTTTAATAGCCTATTATTCATTGTTTTTAGCTCAAGAATCTTATAGAATAGCCAAAGAAAATTTAGAAGTCTCTGCATCTCGTTTAAACCTAGTTAAATTAAGATACGAATCTGGAGTCAGCACTCGTTTAGATTATCTAAGTGCACAAATGGATTATGCCACAGACAGTGCTCAAGTACAAAATGTATTCATAGAGCTTCAAAAAAAATGGCTTTTGTTAGAAACAGAGCTTGGGGGAGTCTCTCTCTCCAAAAACTACCACTTAATAGATTCCATCCATCTCGATAAATCTCCCATTTGGCTTACAGAAAGTGGGGCAGAAAGCGTATATCAATCCTCTTTACAAAAAAACTTAGACCTTCAAGCCGCCTTAGCTGAACAAAAACAAGCACAGTTAAAGCGTTCTCAAGCAAATTCTAATTTGTACCCTAAAATTGATTTGACAGGCTCTTGGAATTACACTGCATCAGAGGCAAATGTGTCGAATCCAGCAGAATCTAAGTCTAACAACTTACAAATAGGGGCCTATTTAAAGTGGAATTTGTTCAATGGCCTTGCCGATCAAAGTGGGAGTGAAAATGCAAAAATTCAAGAACGAAGTGCAGGATACAAAGTAGAAAACATAAAATTAAAGCTTAAAGCCCAAGTCTTTGATGCCATCAATGCACACATTCAAGCACTTCAAAACGAAAGCCTAGCTAAATCTAATCTAGAGCTATCAGAAGAAATTATCCAGCTTGCCAAAGAGCAGTTTGAACAAGGTGTCAGCACAGCTTTTGAATTTAGAGAAAATCAAAACAGATGGAATCAAAGTTTTAAAGCTCTTATCCAGGCACAAATAGAAGTAAAATTAGCTGAAATTGATGTTTTATTATTAATGGGTGCGTTCCACTAGAAACCTATAAATTGTATGGGTGTCTCTCCTTTTTTACTCATCCCATATTGTGTACGAATCAAGCTTTCTAAATAAAAAGTATCTTCTTTAAGTTTTTGATTGATTTCCATTTGCACATCCAGCTCGTTTTGAAGAGAGTCCACTTGCAGCTCCAAAAGCTGCACTTGTTTTTTAAGTTGCATTTGATTTTTAACACTCGTTTTATCTATAAACAGTCGAAGAACGACAAAAATGATAACGAATGAGACTAGTAGAATAATCAATGTTCTCTTTTTTGTCAAAATTTCTCCATAAAATCGATATTAAATTGTCTTTATCACCATTTAGCAAAATGGTACCTTATAAAATCATTAGAGTGGACCACACCTGCGATTTCTAATTCTGTTAATATAGCTAAAAGTAAATGTGCTTTAAACGAAAATTTTTCTTGAAGCTCATCTAAAGTGAAAGTAAAAGCACTGGACTCCTTCCAAAGTTCTTGAGCTTCTTTGGATAGATTCAGATGTCTTTTTGAAAACTCTATATTTTTTTCATCATTTTTTGTACTTAACCCTGCATAGAGGGCAAAATCGCTGGGGTCAAAAAGGGCCTTTGCTTTTCCAGTTTTTAGCAGTGCATTACACCCTGCTGCTGTTTCTCGATTAAAATCTCCAGGCACACTTAAAAGCAGTCGATTGTCTTTTAAAACATGTTCTGCGGTCAAAAGGGCTCCTCCTTTTATTTTACTTTCGACCACAATAGTAGCATGAGCAAGCCCAGCGATGATTTTGTTTCGCAGAGGGAAAGTCCATTTTGCTGCAGCCACCTGGTCTTCAAAAGCGCTTATTAAAGAGCCACCCTCTTTTAATATTTGATTGGCCAAATCGCCTCTAGAACCAGAAATTAAAGTCTCTAGCCCTTGACCCATCACAGCAATGGTAGGAATCTTATATTTTAGTGCAGCGTTGTGACAAAAAGAGTCAATTCCAGGAGCCAATCCAGAAATCACCACCGCCTTTGTACCCATTAAACTTTTCACCAATAGATCACAAAGCAAAGGAGCACTTGGACTTGGTCTTCTGGTACCTACCATAGCCACTCCCACCATATCCTGGCTTAGTTCCATTCCTTTCACATACAATTTTGACGGACAAAACTTAGATTTTTTTAAAATATCAGGAAAATTTTCAGCTAAGATTTCTTTAGATTTAGTATCTTTATAACACATGCAATACTCCTTTCAAGACTTATTAGATATAATGAAGCGTTTACGATCTCCAGATGGGTGCCCTTGGGATCAAGAACAAGACCTTCACTCTTTACTCCCGTATTTGATAGAAGAAACCTTTGAATATATTGATGCAGCCCAAGCAAACGACAAAGAAAACATGTGTGAAGAACTTGGAGATATACTTTTACAAGTGGTGTTCAACGCCCAAGTAGCCAGTGAACAAGGTGATTTCGACATAAACCAAGTCATACAGGGGATAGCAGAAAAATTAGTCCGTCGCCACCCCCATGTTTTTGGAACAGGGACAGCCAAAGATTCAAGTGCGGTCATCCGTGAATGGGATCGCATCAAAGCCTCCGAAAAAAACAATATAAAAAAATCGACTCACTCTACAATGGACAAAGTCAGCAAGAGCTTAGCACCATTGGCACGGGCATTCGAATTGCAACGAAGGGCAGCCAAAGTGGGTTTTGACTGGAACCACAGTGAACCTGTATTTAGCAAAGTATTAGAAGAAATTAATGAATTTAAACAAGAAATGCAAGCCCCAAACCCAAATAAAGAAAAATTAGAAGAAGAATTTGGCGATATATTGTTTTCTTTAATCAATTGGGGACGGCACCATCAAGTCCATGCTCTCACCGCCATGATGCGTGCAAACTCTAAGTTTGAATCTCGATTCCGACAAGTAGAATTGCTTGCCAATCACGATATGAAATCTAAAAGTCTTCAAGAATTAGATGCCTTATGGGAGCAAGTGAAGGCCAAAGAAGCCACTCAAAAACTTTAAACAGTTATTTTGCAGTGAAACTATTTAAAAACAAGATTATTCAGCGTCAAACCGATAAAAAATGCAATCAAATACCCATACCACAAGAGCGTTAGGGGGTAATTCAACACCTTTTGAGCTGGTTTATCGATACTTTTATTTTTTAGAGCGATACGGATTAAGTTTTTCTTTAAATAAAAAACAGAAAGTCCCAAACCAAAAATAGAAATGAGTACAATTAAAATAGAGCTAAACATATAATACAAGATAGCTTTTTTCAGAAAAAATAGTGATGGATTTGACTCCTTTAATAAAATAAAGTAGAACTTTAGCAGCAAGCCAGGCGTGTGTGAGACTTCTATCATAAAGGGCTTTTAAAAGTAAAAAAAACATAAAACTAAAAGCATCGAAATCTACGGTTTTTTCCACAAAAATAAACAGGGCGTTTGGCATTTGAAATCACAGAGTGGATGGAGCGGCAGTCAACATCAAAGCTTCCACGCGCAGTGGCCATGGAAGTTTAGGCTAGACTTCACTAGTGGGAATTGCTTCAGTATTTGCAGAGGGAACAAAGTTTTAATCATGTTTTTTATTTTTATGTGTCTTACCGGTTAAACCCTTAAGTTGAAAAAAAAACAGTATAATTAGAGAAAAATGAATAAAAAAAAATAATAGAAGCATAAATAGTGAAAATAAAATCGATTTTGAGGCACTAAGTTCGATATTTTTCAAAATTAAGGCTTAAAAGCAGCTTTTTTTTGAAATTGTCTTGCACTAATCGTTAAAATTTTCTCTATTTGTAGTGGTGAAGGTCGTTCATGAAGAGCGAGCCTTTCTTTTATGAGGTTTTTTTGGAAAATCGAGAGGTCTTCAATTCTCTAATACAAGAAGCTTGTCAAAGCATCGAAGTGGATCTAGTAGAAATAGATTCATTTCAAGCAGGAAAGCGACGAGTGTTTAGAATTTATATAGATAAATCTGGTGGTGTAAGCATTCAAGACTGCGCCAAGTTGAGTCGTATGCTTTCCGAAAGTCTAGACGAAGACGAAGAAATTATTGCAGGTCCATACACACTCGAAGTTTCTTCTCCAGGTTTAGACCGTCCTTTGAAGTCCACCCAAGATTTTATTAGAAATATAGAGAAAAATTTACGAGTCACTCGAAGCACGGGAAAACCGTTGACAGGACTTTTAAAAAGTGTGAACGAACAAAGCATTGTGCTTCAGTTATTACATAATGCAGAAGAAGTAGAGGTGCCTCGAATGGAGATCCTCTCTGCAAAGATAGACATTCAATTTTGATAAGGCTTACTATGAAAAAAGAACCAGATTTAAATTTAATAAGTGCATTAAGAGCGTTGGTTGACGATAAAAACCTAGACGATGATATTATTATCAATGCGTTAAAAGACGCTCTTATCTCTGCCGCTCGTAAATACCTTCAAATACACAAGAAAATTGAAGTCGACATCGATACAGAAACCAATGAAATTCGAGTCTTTTTACGCGTAGAAGTGGTCGAAGATTATCCAGATTATGACTTGGATATGACCGCAGACGAAGTGCGTGAATTTGATGAAAACTACATGTTACTCGAAGAAGCCCAAGAATTTAATGAAGATGCTCAACCAGGTGATGTACTAGAAATGGAGGTGCCTGCCTCTGCTTTTGGTCGTCAAGCCATTCAAACAGCAAAACAGTCTTTAATCAATCTTATACATATGGCCGAGTGCGACAAAATCTATGAAACCTATCGTAGTCGTATTGGCACTATGGTGAGTGGAGAAGTGCTTCGAATCGAAAATAAAAATGTGCTCGTCTCTATTGGCCGACAAATAGAAGCTATCCTTCCAGTAAAAGAACAAATACCAAAGGAACGTTTTTTTCAAGGAAGCTCTGTAAAAGCGGTGATACTCAATGTAGGTAGCACCTCTTCAAAGGCTAGCAATCAAATAGTCTTATCTAGGGCAAGTGGTTTATTTCTAAAAGAATTATTCAAACAAGAAGTACCAGAAATATACGAAGGCATTATAGAAATCAAAGGTGTTTCCAGAGCACCAGGTTATAGAGCCAAAATTGCAGTGTACTCCAGAGACGAACGGATTGACCCCGTAGGTGCTTGTGTGGGCATGAAGGGCTCGAGAGTGCAAGCTATTGTGAGAGAACTCGCCAACGAAAGGATCGATATTGTTCACTGGAACTTTGATTTAGAAACCTATATTCGTCGTGCTCTTGCCCCAGCCAATATCGTAAAAATGATAGAAGTTCGTGATTCTAACCGCATAGTCATAGTGGTTGCAGATGAAGACTTGGCACAAGCCATAGGTCGTAACGGACAAAATATTCGTTTAGCCTCTGAATTGGTAGAACGCAGTTTAGATATCTTTGGCGAAAAAGAGTGGTCCGAAAAAGGTGATGAGTTAAAAGAAAGGATATTAGGCACTCAAAATAGTCTAAATATAGAAGCACTTTCTATGGACATAGAAGGTGAAACAACGGTTGATACAGAAACTGAAACAACGGTTGAAATTGAAAGTGAATTAACAATAGATACAGAAAACGAAACAGCAGTCGAAGTAGAAAATGAAATCACTGTCGATACAGAAACTGAAACGACAGAAGGGACTGAGGCTTAAAAAAGCCAATTGGAGTCAAAATATAGATGAATAACGCAGAAGAACAAAAGTCAAAAACAATTAGACCCAAAGAGTGGGCAGAAAATCACGGAGTCGAAAGTGCTTTTGTGGTACGCCTGTTAAGAGAAGCTAATGTGGAAGTTCGATCCCATGTTTCTCTTATTCCTCTTGAAAGTTTTAAATCAATTGAAAAACTTGTCGAAGCAGAAAAAGCAAAGTCTAATTCTAGGCACCTTGTAAAAGATGCTAAAACTTTTGACCAAGAATCTTCTCCTCGAAAAGAAAAGAAAAAAGAGAAGTCAAAAAAGATTTCTACAATCAAAGGTGTGAAGGTTTCTATCACTCGAAGAAACACCACAAAAACAGAAGCTGCTTCAAAAATAAAAGTTTCTGAAAAAGCTTTAGAAAAGACTAAAGAAAAAGATTCTCCAGTGGTTAAAACTCCAAAGCCCATAGAAGAAAACATTCCCAAAAAACAAGTAGAACCAGTGCTTAAAGAAGAAGCAAAACTTGAAAAGAAGCCAAATGAAGTCACTAAAGAATCCATTACTTCAAAAAAAGAAGTTGCTTTAGATAAAAAATCTGTAGAGACTTCAAAACCAGTGGAAACAAATATCAAAACAACAGATGCAGTTCAAATAAAAAAGAAAGAAGTTGAAGCCACTAGAGAAGAAAAAACTCCCGACAATTTTACAAAAGAAGCTGCAAAGAAATTACCTGAAACTACAGAAAAAACTTCTAAAGACAGCACACCTTTACTTGGCAACAGGCCACTAAAAGTGCCTGCTATGAAGGCTCAAGTTTTTAAACCCGATGCAGATATTTTAGCTCGTATCGAAAAATCCAAACAACAAGAGCAAGAACGCGTTAAACAACGCCGCAATCACAATAATTCAAGGCGATCTCCTAATAATAAACAAGGTTATACGGGTTCTTTCTCTGGTTCCACAGCAAGGCCTCACACTCCTGGTTCAAAGCCTACCACCACTCAAAAACGCCCTTATACTACGGGTGGTCCCGCTCGTCAAGGTTTTTCTAGCGGTTCTATGCAAGAAGCCTTTGGAGCCTCCCCAAAAGGAGCCGATTTAGTAGCCACCACAGCCAGAACAGGGCACAAACCTGCAGGTGGTCGCAGAAATGATAAAAAACGAAATATTCCTACTGTCAATAAAGAAGAAAGACAAAAGGAACAACAAGAGGCAGTCCGTCAAAATGTAAGTCGTGTGATGGCTTCTCTTTCAAAACACCCAGTTAAAAAAGTATATCGTAAAGAACATGCAGAAGCAGATGGTGCTGTAGAAAAGAAAATTCTCAAAACATCAGATTTTATTACTGTTGGTGAATTGGCCGGTCTCATGGAGCAAATGCCTGCTCGTGTGATTGCTAAATGCATGGAAATGGGGCTAATGGTCACTATTAACGCTCGCTTAGATTTCGAGAGTATTCAAATCCTTGCCGATGAATTTGGTTTTGAAGCAAAACTCATGGAAGAATACGAAGAAGAAATGCTTGGATTAGAAGAAGAATCTTCTGAAAACTTAAAACCAAGACACCCTGTAGTGACTGTGATGGGGCATGTGGATCATGGTAAAACCTCTTTATTAGACTGGATTCGAAAAGCCAATGTAGTGGTCGGTGAATCTGGTGGAATCACTCAGCATATTGGTGCATACGAAGTCTCTACCAAAGAAGGGAAGGTCACATTTTTGGACACTCCAGGTCACGAAGCCTTTAGTGCTATGCGTGCTCGCGGTTCACAAGTCACCGATGTTATCGTCCTTGTAGTGGCTGCAGATTCCATGGTGATGCCTCAAACAGTAGAGTCCATAGAGCTTGCTCATCGCGAAAAAGTGCCTATTGTGGTGGCTATTACCAAAGTCGATTTGCCCACCGCTAATCCCGATAAAATTCGTGCTCAATTAGCCGAAAGAGGGGTGGAAGTCTCTCAATGGGGAGGAGATGTGAGCTCTATAGAAGTGTCTGCAAGAACGGGTCAAGGCATGGACACCTTGTTAGAAACCCTTGCTCTAGAAGCCGAAGTTTTAGAGCTCAAAGCCAACCCAGATTCACGCGCTCGCGGTGCTGTGGTAGAGTCTAAGTTAGATGTGGGTAAAGGTTCTACAGCCACCATTTTAATTCAAAGTGGAACGCTCAAAGTGGGTGATCCATTTGTGTGCGGTATTTACTCGGGGCGTGTTCGTGCTATGTTCGACGAACGAGGCCAAGTTCGAAAAGAAGCCGGCCCTTCTACTCCATGTCAGGTGCTTGGTTTTGATGGTACCCCTCAAGCTGGAGACGACTTGATTGTAGTCGAAGACGAAAAATCAGCAAGAGAAATTGCCTCTAACCGTAGAATGGCGGCTCGAGAAAGAGACTTGAGAGCCCGTAAAACGATATCTTTGGAAAATGTGTACGAAGGTGTCAAAGATGGCAAGGTCTCTGAGCTCAATATCATTGTCAAAGCCGATGTCGGTGGGTCTACCGAAGCCTTGGCGGCTAGTTTAGAAGCTCTTACCAATAGTGAAGTCAAAATCAACATTATTCGAAAAGCTGTGGGAGCTATCACAGATTCAGATGTTTTATTAGCATCTTCTGCCAATGCAATCATAGTGGCCTTCCACTTGATGCCTTCTAATTCTATTCGAGAAATGGCAGAAAAAGAAGGGGTCGAAATCAAAACCTATCGTGTGATTTATGACTGTATCGAAGATATTAAAAATGCTGTTGAAGGTCTTCTTAAACCTACCTTACGCGAAGAAATCATTGGTGAAGCAGAGATTCGTGAAGTCTTTAAGATTCCAAAAATCGGCTTGATTGCTGGCTGTATGGTCACCAGTGGTGAAGTCAACAGGAGTAGCCGAGTTCATGTGTATCGTGATGGTGTAGAGCTAGGCCTTACCGAAGTACAATCTCTAAAACGCCACAAAGACGATGTGAAAACCGTAGCTCGTGGATTTGAATGTGGTATTGGACTTCGAGGTTATGAAAACATTCAAGAAGGTGATACTTTAATGTTCTTTAAAGACATTAAAATTGCAAGGACTCTTGAAGATGTGGCTCGAGATGAAAAAATAGCTTTAGAAAAGAAAAAAGCAGAAGAAGCCAAAGCAGAAGCCAAGGAAAATAAAAAGGAAGAGGCTTAAAATGACTCGTAGAACGGATCGTTTAGGTGAACTTTTTAAAATAGAAATTAGCAAACTCTTACAAAAAGGGCTTAAAGACCCTCGAGTAGGCTTTGCCACCATCCACCGAGTGGATATCACCGAAGACCTTAGCTATGCCAAGATCATGGTTTCTGTATTGGGTTCTGACAAAGAAAAACAAGACACTTTAATTGGACTTAGAAACTCTGCTGGATTTATCCGTCAATTCCTTGGAAAAGGCATCAAGATCCGTAAAATCCCAGAATTGCAGTTTATCTTAGATGAAAACTTAGAGCACGCTCATCGCATAGAATCTATACTCCATGATTTAAAAAACAAAGGTGAACTGGATTGAAATCTTCGGGTTTTGTATTATTACATAAACCAGCAGGCCTCACTTCTTTTAACGCATTATTCCCACTCAAGAGGATTTTTAAAACCAAAAGGGTGGGGCATGCAGGCACACTAGACTTAAGAGCCTCGGGTTTAATTGTAGCAGGTGTTCAAAGGGCCACTCGCTTATTACCATATATAGAATCCTCCGATAAATTTTACACCTTTCGCTTGCATTTGGGCTATAGCACAGAAACTCTAGAATGGGATGGTCCTTTAATAAAACAAGACACTTCCACCTCTATCTCTAAAGATCAACTAGACATAGTTTTAGATCAATTTAGAGGGGCTATCACACAAATTCCTCCCAATTATAGTGCCGTCAAAGTCAATGGAGTTCGAGCTTCTGATTTAACTTTACAAGGCAAGGCTTTTGATTTAAAATCAAGACCAGTACACATCTATGAATTAGAAATAATCCAAGAAAACCCAGAAGTTCCTTTGAATGCCTCTGGCACAGCCTACTCTTCTTTTGACATAAAATGTCATTGCTCTAAGGGGACATATATCCGTTCCTTGTGTCGAGACATAGGAGAAGCTTTGGGTACATTGGGAGTAGTCTCTAACATCACTCGCACGCAAATAGGAAACATTCCTCTAGAAAAAGCACACTTTACCGAAGAAATCGGAGTAGAGCACTTACTATCCCCAGATCAAGTTTTAGATTTTCCTGTTTTAGAACTCTCTAGTGAACAAAGCAAAATCATCCGCAACGGAAATTGGATCCCTTGGAAATCTGCTGTAGAAAACTTAGGTCCAGATTCTCATGTATTCTTAAAAGCAGCCGATGGTGAAGTGATTTCTTTAAGCCGTTTTGAACCAGGTCGAATTTCTCCTAAATTATTCATAGGTTCTACGCCATGAATCGAGCCATAGCCACAGGTAATTTCGATGGTTGTCACTTGGGGCACCAAAAACTCTTCACTTTCTTAAAACAAAAAGCACAAGACGCGGGCTTAAAACCTATGATTGTGAGTTTTGAACCACACACTCGCTACCTATTAGGTGCACCCGGCAAACCGCCATTGCTCACCACCAGCCTAGAAAAAAAAGAATTTATAGAAAGCTTTGGCTTGTCTTTTGCAAGCATTCCTTTTACCCACGCTCTCACTCAAAAATCCTTTGAAACATTCTTAGAACAAAACCTTAAAAAAGCATTCAATGCCAGCCTATTTGTATTTGGACACGATCACAAAATGGGCAGCAAAGGCAAAGGGGATTTTGAATCCATAGTCCAGGCCTTTCCAAACTTAGCCGTCTATCAAATGCAAGCCTTTTACCATCACAACAAACTAGTCAGCTCTTCACTCATTCGAGAAGAACTTGCCAAAGGTCACATTACCAGTGCCAACTCTTTTTTAGGTCGCCCCTATCGTCTGAGTGGAGAAGTGGTGCTTGGCAAACAATTAGGACGACAACTTGGGTTTCCCACTGCAAACTTACAGACCGAAGCCTTCAAACTAATCCCTCGCTTTGGAGTCTATGCCGGAGAAGCCACATTACAAGACCAAAGGCGATTCAAAACAGTAGTCAACATTGGCATCCAACCCTCCATCGAAAACCAAACAATGGCTATCGAAGCTCATCTTTTAGACTTTTCAGAAGACATTTATCACTCTCGTCTGCACATTGACTTGCATCACTTCTTGAGACCCGAACAAAAATTCGACTCCCTCCACAGCCTGGTCTCACAAATACAAAAAGACACCCATACTGCCAGAGAATTACTCCAAAAACAAAAAGACCCGACTCCATAGCACAAAACTGTGCCATCACAAACAGAAATCTTCCCAAAAAACGAAACTAAAAAGCATGTGAAATCGCGAGAAAAAACCTGCAAAAACCGTACCATTATTGACACAGCCATTTTTTTAACATTCACATTTCTGCAAAAACCGTACAACTATAATAAAATTTATTGCAATGTCTTTAAAAAAGCTGAATTAGAAGAAGAGCTGGGGTGTCGGTATTTCCGACATACCACTCCACACGGTACAATTCAAGGAAAAAATGACAAGCATAAAGAAATTCGGAAATTCCGAATTTTAATAATAAGCTTTTTTTACTAAAACTTAGTTATGATTATTTCGCGGGGTATCGATTAAAATCAATTTTAGATGCTCTTAATCAACAGCTACATTAAGGCATAAAAAGCTGATCCTTGCATTTTAAACGATATCATTTTCTTTGGTGTCGTTTGATGGAGAGGCTTTTTAGGGCACACTGGAGTAACCATTCTTTTGCTTGATTTTTGTGAATTTCTGGCGTTTTGTTTGTTTTTGTTAAAAAAAGGGTGTAAATACACTCTTATACTTTTAATCTGGTAGTATTTTTCTACATTTGTTTAAGTTTTACTGCGGTGCATGCCACCCCTTCCCAAAGGTTTATTATGAAATTTTCAGTCTTAGCGTCCTTGTTGTTTTTTGCCCCTCTTTTTGCACAAGAAGAGGCTCAGCAAAGTGGTGGTATTTCTGCTTTTTTACCTTTTATTTTGATGTTTGTGGTGATGTATTTGTTTTTTATTATGCCCAAACAAAAAGAGATGAAAAAAATGGATGCCATGCGAAAGGCTTTGCAAAAAGGTGACAAGGTGCTCACGGCTGCAGGGATTGTGGGTGTGGTTTCTAATATTAGCGATACGGTTATAACCGTTAAAACTGGTGATTCTACTAAAATAGATTTTGAAAAATCTGCTATTCTTCGAATTTTAGAGGATAAGCCCGAGGCAAAATAATGGACTCTTTAGAGATTAAAATATATGGAGATGAAGTGCTTCGAAAGGTGTGCAAACCGGTAGAAGAAATCACTCCTGAATTGGTGAATTTAGCCAAAAAAATGCTAGAAGCTATGTACGAGGCTCCAGGTATTGGGCTTGCGGCACCACAAATAGGCAAAGATATTCGTCTAGTGGTTATAGACATTACTCATCCCGATGAAACCGACGAGAGAGAGCCACACATTATGTTTAACCCTTCTTGGGAGCCCGAAGAATCTTCTGAACTTGTAGCCTACGAAGAAGGCTGCTTATCTATTCCCGATGTTTTTTGTAATGTAGAGCGACCTTCTACTATCAAAGTCCGCTATACCGATGAACATGGTGAGGCTCAAGAAATGAGAGGCGTAGAGGGTTTATTGGCTCGTTGTGTGCAACACGAGGTGGATCATTTAGATGGGGTGCTTTTTGTAGACAAAATCTCTCAATCCGACCGTATCTTAAATCAATCGAAGCTAAAAAAGATGGCAAAAAGGTAAGTTGTTTTGGTCATGAAGCTTCAATCGCTTTTGATTCTACTTTTTGTTTTTATTGTCAGTACATGGGCTTCATCTTTTACTCCTATTGCACTTCCTCATTTCGAAGAAGTCCTTCAAAAACCAATCCCAGCGGACTTGGATAGACCTATCCGAGTGGGGCTTTTTGTTCAAGTTCCAAAATTATTCTTGTTCAATGGCACAGACACCATCACAGTGCAGGTCCAAAAAGGAAAAATTTTATTAAAGTCTGACAAACACGAAGTTTTAGAAGATATGGTAGAATTTTACCCCCAAGATTCTTCTTCAATGTCTCTTTCTACTTCTAAAAAAGACTTGCATCGTTTTCGCTATCACGGTTACTTTGTGTTTTTGCTTCAAAATAACCTAGTCACCGCCATCAATGTGGTGGAGGTCGAATCTTATTTGTATGGAGTGGTTCCTTATGAAATAGGCACACTGGATTCGTCGCGTTTCGATGCCCTAAAAGCCCAAGCTGTGGCTGCCAGAACCTATGCTTACAGTCATTTTAACAGTCGAGATGCTTTGCAATTCGATGTTTACGCCGATACCAGAGATCAAGTTTATCAAGGGCTTGCTTCTTCGACTCCTTTAACAGAAGCTGCTATCAACCAAACAAAAGGGGAGGTGATGTTTTTTGAAGGGGAGTTTATCCAAGCGTATTACCATTCTACTTGCAGCGGTCACACTGAGTCCATAGAAGCATGGGGCCAAAAACCCAAAGGATTTTTAAAAGCAAAGCCCGACTTGGATCAAAATGGAAAAGCTTGGTGTCAAGAATCCTCTTATAATCAATGGACCAAGCAGTTTAAAACTCAAGAATTAGTGGCACTATTTAAGCAAAATTTCACAGCTGCCAAAGCCAAAGGTGTTTCTAGATTCTCAAAAATTAATAGCATAAAAATTAAAAATAAATTGCCCGGTGGTCGAATAGACAAGCTTAGTGTGAGCACAGACAAAGGCACTTTTGAAGTGCAGGGTGACCGAGTCCGATGGCTATTTAAAATGGGAGCGAGTATTTTACCTTCGGCTTCTTTTAGCATCCAAAAACAAGGCTCTACTTGGGTGTTGAACGGCAAAGGTTTTGGGCACGGGATAGGGATGTGTCAAATGGGAGCAAGGGCTAGGGCCAAAGCAGGGCAATCTTACACGCACATTTTAAAACACTATTACGACGGCATCACCATCGAAAAATTTACACAAGAAAATGAATAAGACCATATACATATTAAGTCAAGGCTGTGCTGCGAATTTTGGAGAAGGGGAGCGGATAGGGCAGATCATGGATCGAGCTGGCTACCAGGTAAAGTTTGGATTTCCAGCCGAGGCTCCCATAGGTTTTTTATTGAATGTATGCACAGTCAAAGGCAATCAAAGTGCTTTAAAATTAATTCAAAAAGCACAAGAAGAATATCCAGAAGTCCCTGTATTAGTGGTCGGTTGTGTCTTAGAAGATTTATTAAGAGATATCAAAAAACGCTTCCAATTCGTTTCGGCATCCAGTTTAGAACACATACAAAATGTCCCCGAATTTTTAGACTTAGTGTTCCAAGAAAAGCAAGTTTTAGAAACAGTCTCTAATTCAAAATTTTGGATAAAAAAAAGTGAAAACCTAAGCCTACGAGAGCAAAAATCCATTGGTATCATCAATATCAGTCAAGGATGCTTAAACACTTGCACATTTTGTTCCACTCGTTTAGTCAAAGGTGTGCACCGCAGTACCCCAATGCCACAAATCATAGACGAGATTCGTTTTTTGGTACAAGACGGAGCCAAAGAAATCATGCTCACAGGCCAAGACACCAGCTGTTATGGCTTTGACACCGGCACAAACCTTGCCAAACTAGTACAAAACATATTAGACCAAGTGCCTGGAGACTATTACTTGCGAATAGGCATGGGAAACCCTCGACACCTCAAAACTTACTTGCCCGAACTCCTCAAAGTTTGTGAAGACCCTAGAGTTTACAAATTCATTCACTTGCCCATCCAAAGCGGCAGTGACGCCATATTAAAAGCCATGAACAGGCAAAACGAAGTCATGGACTACTTAGAAATCATAGAAAAATTCAAAGCCCACTTCAAAAAACTCACTTTAAGCACCGACATGATCGTAGGATTTCCTGGAGAAACAGAATCCGACTTTGAACAAAGTTTAAAACTACTCCAACTCATTCGCCCCTCCATTTGCAACATCACGCGATTTGTGGCACGGCCGGGAACCAAAGCCTATAACATGGAGCCCAAAATCCCAAAATCTGTACAAGTCAGGCGATCTTCTGCATTATTTAACGAATTTGAAAAAATCGCACAAGAAAACAACGAAGAATGGATTGGCTGGGAAGGCGACATCATCATCGAAAAACAAGGCTACAGAAAAGGCACCTCCATAGGTCGAAATTTTGCCTATAGACCTGTCGCATTACTAGGCGACTACCCCGCAGGGCAAAAAATAAAAGTCACAATCGAATCCGCCGAAGCCTTTGCACTCATAGCAAATCCAATCGAATAAAAACAATAAACTCCAAATGGAAAGACTTGTGAAAAGAAATAAAAAATCGCATAAACTTTAATTTCTTTTATTTGAAGTCTCACACACGCCTGGCTTTTTTAAGTTAGAAGTTAAAAGTGTTCACAGAGATGTTCTGCAAACAGCGGAGGAGGTAGGTTCAAAACTTGGAGGGGATACGATGCAAAAAGTGTTACATTGAGCCTGTCGAAGTGCGTGCCAGAATAGTGAGAAGCATTTAGTGCTTAGTGTTTAGAGATGAACAGCTTTATCACAATGCTATTTTGTATGGATTACACACTCTGACAGTGAGAAGGGGCTTCTTGGGGATAATTTTTTTGTGCGTTTTTGCACGGTTTTTTGAGAGTTTTTATTTTTTGTAATTTTTTATATATCTTATAAATGTATGGTTTTTAATTTTGGGTTTATATCAAGGAGTTTGTGGTGTATTGTTGAGGTATAAAATGAGTATAGCTATTTTAATTCAGGTGCTCTTTTTGTGGTTATTGACGGCTTGTAATTCTTATAATCCAATTAGCCCCATAGAACATGAGATGCAGTTGTACTCATTGAGTCCTTTGGATCCAAGTAAAAAGCAAGTGGTAAATTATTCTCTTGTCAAAGTCAATGAAAATGAATACGAGTTGCATTCTTTGGATTGGATTTCAAATATCAAAGAAATGTTTTTGAATCTAAAAAATCAAAATGAAATTTTTGACTCGGATTCTATTTACTATAAAGAAAGTGCTTTTGTGAGTAATGAGAGTGCTTTGGATTTTTCTAGCACAGTGAAGTTTTCAATAGTAGAAAATGGAGGCCTCAAGAAGAATATTCAATTTCGTTTGGTATCGCCTCAAAGCTCTGGTCTGCCTATTGTTTCTATCTCCACTGCATCAGAAGTTAAAAATCGTGAGGATTTTGTAAAGGCTTCTTTTGAAATCATAGACTACAAAAACCCAGTCCATAATATTTCTAGAAATCTAACTCAATATGGGATTAGAGGCCGTGGAAACTCTACATGGACTCGCTCTCCTAAAAAACCTTATTTGATAAAATTTGACAAAAAAACTAGCCTCTTTGGATTAGCCCCTCATAAAAGATGGGTACTCTTGGCAAATTATTTTGATAAGAGCTTGTATAGAAACGAGCTGGCTTTAAGCTTAGGCAAATCCGTCTTGAATAGCTTTGAATGGGTGCCCACCGCTCATAGTGTAGAATTGTTTTTAAATGGTAAGTACAATGGCACATACCAACTCATCGAAGATAAAAGAGTAGGGGAGGGGCGTATAGAAATTGACCAAGTCACAGAACTTGGAGATTTATTTTTAGAGTTAGACTCTAGAGCCAAAGATAAAAAGAGAGAGTATTTTGTTTCTAGTAAAAACTTAATGTTTTCTTTGATTTCTCCTAAAACGCAGGCTAATAAACACTATGCAGAAACTTTGATCAATGAAATAGAAGATAAAATTTTTGGAAAAGATTTTAAAGATCCTTTGAATGGATATCGAAGTGTATTAGACATGAGTACTTTTGTAGATTGGTTTATTCTCAATGAACTTTTTAAAGATAGAGATGCCTTTAAACTCTCTAGTTTTATGTATTATATCAAAAATGAATCCAAGCTTTATATGAGCCCTTTGTGGGATTTTGATTTGGGGGGAGGCAACGATAGCGAGACGGATTGTGCAAATACCGAAGGCTTTTTTGTGAAAAAAACAAAGTGGTTTGAACAACTTTTTAAAGATCCTTATTTTCAAAAACTTGTTCGAGATCGATTCGATGAGAAAAAAGATGCACTCTTAGAAAAAATCGAAACAATAGAAGAAAACTCTGCTTATTTAAAACTAGCGGCCAACAATAACTTTAAGAAATGGGATATACTCGGTAAAAAAATATGGATCAATCGAGTGTGGCCAGAAACCTACACAGAAGAGGTTCAAGAACTGCAAAAATGGTTGCTAGCCCGCTTTTATTGGCTCGACGAAAATCTGTGAACCCCTGCTAAAGGCGCTTCTGATTATCAATAAATTCCAAAAAAGCTTGGCATTGTGCTTTTAAAAAAGGAAGACTTTCTTGGAGTTCTAACTTGCCATTTGAAATTTGAGACTTCACAGAAGGGATAGCCAAACGATGAGAATTTAGCACGCGTAGATTCATAAAATTCAGCAAGGCGACCAAATGTTCTTGAGCTACCAAAGTCCCCGACATGCCAGGAGTCACACCGCTAATGGCGGCGAGTTTGTTTGCAATCACAGGGGCTAAAGTTGGACCTGGAGAGCGAGAAAGCCAGTCCAAAAGATTTTTGAGAAGGCCCGGATAAGAACGATTGTATTCGGGAGTAAAAAACCATAGAGCATCACTTTGTGACACTTTTTGTCGAATTTCTTTCACCGAATCTGGAGGAGAAGCCTCTAAGTCTTGATTGAAAAATGGAAGCTCAGAATAGTCCAAAATAGAAAAATCGGCGTGAGACGAAATTAAATCTTGAGTAGCCTTTGCAAGCTGTAAGTTGTAAGAATCTTTTCTAAAAGAACCCACGATAGCTAAAATTTGAATCTTTTTCATATATTATCCTGTTGAAATAGAATGTATTGAATCTACAACATTTAAAATCAAAAAGTTTTCGAATAGATTTTGTATATTAAAATATAGATTTTAAATTTTAAAAGGAAAGACCATGAGCCAAAGGATTTTAACAGAAGTGGTTCGAGGACAAGCAGCCATAGACGGAGCAGGTGTACATTTACAAAGAGTATTAGGGCTTAGGACCACCAAAAGTTTTGACCCTTTTTTGATGCTCGATGGCTTTGACAGTAAAAATCCAAACGATTATATCAAAGGATTCCCGTGGCACCCACACAGAGGCATAGAAACTATCACTTACCTATTGAAAGGCAAAATGGAACACGGAGACAGTCTCAAAAACAAAGGACTCATCACTGACGGATCTTGTCAATGGATGACCGCAGGCTCGGGGATAATCCACCAAGAAATGCCGCTAGAATCAGAACACATGCTAGGGGCACAACTGTGGCTGAATATCCCTCAAAAACACAAAATGGACCCACCCAAATACGCAGACATTCAAGCCCAAAGCATCCCCAAAATCCAAGAAGAACAAGCCACGATAGCCATACTCTCTGGCACATACAAAGGCCAAAAAGGAGCCACCAATGGAAGCTACTTTGATGTACAATATTTAGACATAGAACTCCAAGCAGATTCAGAATGGCATTACAATGAAACCCCAAATCAAGACACCCTGTTTTTGTACCTAATACAAGGGGACTTGGCCCTAGACAGCGACTTCAAAAACTTTGAATCCAAAGCCTGTGCACTCCTCACCAAAGCCCAAAGTAGCCCCTCTGAACCCAACGACACGCTCAGCGTCAAAGCAGGACCAAACGGAGCTCGATTCTTTTTACTCTCCGCCAAACCCCTCCACGAACCCATCGCTTGGGGCGGACCTGTGGTCATGAACACCAAAGAAGAACTAGACCTGGCCTTTGCCGAAATCCAAAACAACACATTCATCAAGCACCCTTAAAATAGAGAAGTCTCACACACGCCTGGCTTTTTAAAAGAGGGAAGTGTTTGGAGATAAACAGCATTTTCTGGCACGCCTTTCGCGTAATACCGTCCCACTTTTTTGGCACGCCTTTCGCGTAAAATCCCATTTTTCATACGCTCATCCCATTTTTTAGGCACGCATTTTGCGTAACACCATCCCATTTTTTAGCCACTCATCCCATTTTTCATACGCTCATCCCACTAATCTGGCACGCATCCCACTTTT
>Ga0209075_1000554_pt1 | contig 36623 bp, 31 predicted proteins | sample Stecom2011_FD_187523 | JGI IMG/M metagenome (GOLD analysis project Ga0209075, IMG submission 187523) | Agricultural soil microbial communities from Utah to study Nitrogen management - Steer compost 2011 (SPAdes) (version 2) | ecosystem: Environmental > Terrestrial > Soil > Agricultural land...
AGTCTTGTTTTCCACCTTGTCCGCTAACATAACCTTTGTTCCCATTGATTACTTGTTTGTTAAGCGTACCCATTCCTTCGATAGAAATTTCTTGGAAGAATTTACCTTCTGCTTTCTTCATTACAATTGTAACAGGAGCCGGAGCACCAGGAACGTTTGCACTACCTTTCATGCTGATAGTTTTTACGTTTTTCACAGCATCAGCACCACCAATAGCAGTGAAGAATTTATCAAGAACTACTTTTGGAGTGATGCTTGGGTCAACTTCTTTAGCTTGTGGTTTTTCTGTAGGGTTTCCGTATTTGTCAAAGAAGAACATTGGAATACCTAGTTTTTCAAGCGGAGCGATTACTTCGCTTCCTTTTCCTACCACTACGATTCTTGAGTTGTCATAAGAGAAATATTTGTTAGCTACTCTTAAGATATCGTCTGCTGTCACTGCATTGATATTAGCAATGAAGTTTTCGTAGAAGTTATCAGGAAGGTTGTATAGTTTCGTATTTAACGCATATCGAGCAATTGTTTGAGGTTTCTCAATTTGCATTACGAAGTTTCCAATATATCCTGCTTTTACGTTAGCCAAAGTTTCTTCGTCAACTTTTTCTTCACGGATTCTTTTGATTTCTTTCAAGAACTCTACTACAGCACTGTCAGTAACGGCATTACGAACAGAAGAAGAAGCTCTAAAAGTAGATACATAACGAGTAGGTCCTATGTTAGAACGAGCCCCGTATGTCCATCCGTGAGCCTCACGAAGGTTCATGTTTAGGTAGGAGTTGAAATCACCTCCTAAGATTTGGTTTGCTAGAATTACTGCAAAATAATCTTTGTCAGTCATTCTAAGTTTGTTGATGTTGATAAGCGAAATTTCTGATTGAACAGCGTTTGGCATATCAACAAAGTTGATTTGTGTATATTGAACATCTTTTGGATCCGGATAGTCAATTCTTGGAGAGTTTCCTTTTTTCCATTTACCGAAATGTTTCTCAACTAATTTCTTAGCATCGTTGAATTTGATGTCTCCAATAATGATTAAATAAGCATTATTTGGTGAAAAGAAGTTAGTATAGTGTTGTTTTACGTCTGCAAGAGTGATGTTTTTAAGAGTCTCTTCGGTCACATACTCTCCGTAGGGATGAGTTTTTCCATAAGCTAATACGTTTGATACTCTAGCCGCTGTACTCGGAACGCTTTTTTCGTCAGCTTTTAATCCTTCGATAGCTTTTGCGATTTCTTTGTCAAACTCTTCTTGAGTAAATAATGGGTCTGTAGCTCCCAAAGCCATCAATTCAAGAACTCTTGGGAAATATTTAGTAAGAGAGCTTGCGTATCCTCCGCTTGCATAAAGGCTCAAAGAAGCACCATAGAAGTCGATTTCTTCGTTATAGGCATCTTTAGAGATTTTGCTAGTTCCGTTACCCATAAGACTTCCTGTAATTTGAGAAAGTCCTGCTAGAGAACCTTCTGCATACGGAGCATTGTCAATGGTTAAAGAAGCGGTAACTCTTGGTAATTTGTGGTTCTCAACAACCATTACTGTAAGCCCGTTCGGTAGCTGGAAAGTCTGTGGCTTTCCGATATTGATTTTAGGAGCCGGGCCAGGTTTTGGTTGAGAGCGGTCTACTTGTGCTTGTACAGAAAAGGTTAAAAATAAACCTAATACTATTGTTGCTATTTTTTTCATCTTAAATTCTGTTTATTAGTTTTTGGATGCCTCTTTTGCCGGAACGTAATCTATCACTATCCTTTGGTTCGGATTAAGGTATTTTTTAGCTACTTCTCTAATCTCCTCACGAGTAATTGAACGATAGATATCAATTTCTGTGTTGATAAGGTTCACGTCTCCGTAAAGCAAGTAATATTCAGCCAAGCTGTGAGCAATTCCTTCGATGTTTGAGTTGGCACTTACATATTGGTTTTCGTAAATGTTTTGCAGTTTTTGGAAGTCTCTCTCAGAGATAAGGTCTTTTTGGATTTTTGCAATCTCTACGTCTACTTCGGCCAATAGGTCATCTAGAGTATTTTCACCCATTGGTAATCCGTAGATGATATAAGAACCATAATCCTCTTGACTGTATGAGAAAGCACCGATTTCTAGAGCTTTTTTCTGAGTATCAACGATTTTTTTGTATAAAACAGATGATTTTCCTCCAGAAAGATAAGTAGAAATCATATCAAGAACTCTTGCATCTCTAGTTTTCATAGATGGAGTTCTGTAGGCAGCAATCATCATTGGGATTTGGATGTTTGGATCTTCCCAAGTAGTTCTGAACTCTTCAGTAATCGGATCTTCTACGTATGTTTCACGTTTTACTTCAGGCCCTCTTGGAATAGTACCGAAATAGTCTTTAATCCATTTATTCGCTTGCTCAAACTCGAAGTCTCCTGCTACTACTAGTACAGCATTGTTAGGAGAGTAGAATTTATCGTTGAATTCTTGGAATTCTTGTAACGTTGCCGCATCAAGGTGCTCCATGGAACCAATAGTTGCCCAACGATAAGGGTGTTTTTTAAACAAATTTTGTTTGATGGCTAAAAGAAGGTTTCCATATGGTTGGTTATCAACTCTTAGACGCTTTTCTTCTTTAACTACTTCGTTTTGAGTGTCAACTCCAACTTGATTGATTACCGGGTGTAACATTCTTTCAGACTCCATCCACAAACCTAATTGTAAGTTGTTTGATGGGAAAATTTCGTAATAATACGTTCTATCGTCTGTAGTATTGGCATTATTGGTACCACCGTTAGCAGTAACGATTTTGAACCATTCTCCTCTACCGATGTTTTTTGTGCCTTCGAATAGTAAGTGTTCAAAAAAGTGTGCAAAACCGGTTCTTTCCGGGTGCTCATCTTTAGCTCCAACGTGATACATAACCGAAGTAATTACAACAGGAGCAGATTTATCCTGGTGCAAGATCACGTGAAGACCATTGTCAAGGGTGTACTCCTCAAAAACAACGTTTTGAGCAGAAGCGACATTTCCCATAAGTGCGAAAGCACCTAAAGCCATTATTGTCTTTTTCATAATGATTAAATTGATTAAAAACTATTTTCCTTTTCTATCTGTCTACAAAATACAGACATTGTTACGGCAAAAATACATTTTTTTTTTGTAATACGGTTTTTATTTGAGCTTTATTCTCTTAGGGTTATCAATAGACAAAGCACTTTTTCAACAGAAAAAGTGCTTTGCTAAAAAAGTTGTTTTTCGATTTAAAGGCCTTTTGTCCAACCTAATGCCCACGACGGGATTTCTGTCCCTTCACCTGCTCCGGAAGCATTGTCGTTCTCTGTATATACTTCACTGATATCAACTGTATTTCCGGCTGTGTCTTTACCTGTAGCTTTTGTAGTAACATTGTCAAATCTTACGTTTGTTGCTTTTAGTTCTCCGGTTGAAACATATCCAACGCTTTCGTCATGTTGAATATCGAATCCGGTTTTCCAATTGCTCAAGACAACATTATCAAATTGAGCTTTGGTTCCGACTCTTAATTTGATAGCTTGAGGTTCTGAACCTGAATCTCCTGCTCCGATAAGCGTAATGTTTTTAATCGTCGGGTTTGAGATAGGAGTAGCCATGTGGTTATTTGAATTGTTGTCTGCTTCGATACCTCGGTTTCCTGCATTGGTTCTTTTTCCGTACCAATATTCTCCTGTTCCGCTCCATCCTTCTGTCCAGTCAAACATATCGTCTCCTACAGAATCAGAACCGTTGAATGCAACCAGATATTTTGCATTTACGGTTCCGCCAAACCATTCGAAAGCATCGTCTGAACCTTCATAAGACTGTACGTATTCAATAGTAGTTCCGTTTCCTACACCAAACATTGATAATCCATTAAATTCTTTTTCTGAGTTATAAGCATAGCCAGTATATTCTAATCGAAGATATTTGATAGAACCTGAAGAATCATTTGGGTCATCGCCACCATAAGCTAAATCAGACACTTCGGCCGAAGCAGGAATTCCTTTGTTGATAGGTGCTTTTCCGCAAAGTACTAAACCTCCCCAAGCACCCGGAAATTTATCTACGGAAGTCATTACGACAGGATTAGAAGCTGTTCCTTGAACGTGAATTTCTCCTCCTTGAGCTACTGCAATATATCGGATGATTCCGTCTGTCGAAGAAGATTGAGCCTCAATGGTTACACCTGCTTTTATCACTAATTTTGCTCCTTCTCTCACCACCACTTTTCCTGTGAGTTTATAGGTTCCGGATTCTAATGTAACAGTTCCGTCTGTGATATCTCCTTTAAAGTCCTCTCTTACGAGTTCGAAAGTCGAATCGTTGTTGCTCCCTCCGTTGTCATCGCTAGAGCAAGATGTTGCAAAAATGGTTAGCGATAAAGTCGCTAATCCGAAAAGTTTTGAAATTGATTTTCTCATTTTTTACTTGTTTTAAATTTTGATACAAAAATGAGATAGTCGTATTTCGTATGCGTTAAGGGAGTGTAATTTGTTTGTTATGATTACTTTGAAAAGAAAAACCCTCACAAACAATTCATTTATGAGGGTTTTATTATTTCGTAAAAGATGTATTACATCATATTCAAAATCAAATCAGGGAAAAGTCCGATTGCAAGATTAATAATAGTTGCGATTACGGCTACTACAGTATAAATTTTTGAAGTAGTAGATATTTCTTCTGTACTTGTCTTGGTGTACATAGCCAAGATCAATTTAAAGTAATATCCAACAGAAATGATTGAATTCACTACAGCGAAAATTACTAAAGTAGTATAACCCATTTCCAACATTTGTCCGAATAAGAATACTTTACCAAAGAACCCTGCCAAGATTGGAATTCCGGCCATTGATAGTAAAGCCAAAGACAATGTTAGAGCTAGTACAGGATTTCTTTTTCCGAGACCGTTGAAGCTGATGATATTTTCGTCGTCTTTGTCTTTTGTAACGGCAATAATTACTGAAAAGGCAGCAATTCCGGCAATCGCATAAGCTGTAGCATAATAAAGTAAGTTACCCGCTCCGTTCGGAATAGCTAGCAGCGCCATTAGCATAAATCCGGCGTGAGAAATTCCCGAATAAGCCAACATACGTTTTACGTTGTCTTGTCTTAGTGCCATTATATTTCCGACAGTCATCGAAAGGATAGCTACAACGATAATTGTTGTGATAAATCCGTCTGAGAAGTTTCCGTACATACCGTTTAGAAGTCTGTAGAAACCTCCAAAAGCAATTACTTTTGCTAACGTACTCATTAAAGCGGTTGTTAGGGTAGGAGAACCTTGGTAAACATCCGGAGCCCATAAGTGGAAAGGTGCTGCAGCAGTCTTAAAGAACATAGCTACAGAAACCATTGTCAACCCGATGTAGAACCAATCTTCAACACCCGCGCTCATTCCCGCTTGGTGGATAACTTCCATATCAAAAGAACCTGTAGCTCCGTAAATCAAAGCGATTCCGAAAAGTAAGAATCCAGAAGCGAAAGCCCCCATCAAGAAGTATTTCATTCCTGCTTCGTTACTCTTAATGTTTTCAGGTTTGCTGGCAGCCAATACGTAAAGTGAGATGGATAAAATCTCAATTCCTACGAAATAAGTAGCCAAGTTTCCGAATGATACCATCGCTACTCCACCAAAAAGTAGTAAGAGTTTTACGGTAATATAATCGGGTAATTTCTTTTGTTCTTTGTTGTAGAAGTCAGAACTCATCAATACGATAAAGATCGTAAGTAAAATGAAAAGTGATGAAAAGCCCATCGAATATTTGTCTTCAACAATCATATTATTGAAGAAAGACGCAGGGCCTGATTCTGTACAGAATCCTCCAAGAGAGATCCCCAGAGTGGCTAACAATCCGATAATTGTTACAGGTATAATGGTTTTTCTTGCTCCAAAAACTTCGAGCAATAACACTAAAATCCCCAGTGAACCAATAGCTATTAAAGTATTCATAGTTTATTTATATCGAATTATTAGTTTACGTATTTAAGAGTTTCTTCTAAAGCAGGTACAATCAAGTCGTTTAAACATTTCGGATATAGACCGAAAAGAATCAAAACAGCCACTATGATTACAAATACTACTTTTTCTTGAATTTTGATGTCTGCAAACAGTTTGGTGTTTGTTTCTCCCAACATAGTTTGTTGGAACATTCTCAGCATATAGAAAGCACCTAAGATAATGGTTGTTCCACCAATGATAGCATACCAAATGTTGATTTGAGACAAGCTATAAAGCAAAGTGAACTCACCTACGAAGTTGAATGTTCCCGGAAGACCTACAGAAGCAACAGTTAGAATCATAAATACTGATGCAAACCAAACTGCTTGTGAGCGGATACCGCCCATTTCAGATATTTTCTGAGTTCCGAAACGTCTTTCGATGATTTCGGCAGCGAAGAACAATCCTACGATAACAAATCCGTGAGCTAACATTTGAAGTACAGCTCCTCTGAATCCGTCAAGAGTTAGGGTGTAAGTTCCTGCAGCAATCAATCCAACGTGAGCCAGTGACGAATAAGCCAAAAGCTTTTTCAGGTTGTCTTGTCTTAGTGCTAAGATAGAACCGTAAATTACTCCGATGATGCTCAATACGATAAAGAAGTTTTTGTATTCAGCAGCAGCATCCGGAGCAATCGGGATTTGCCATCTGATAAGGCTGAAAAGAGCCATTTTAAGCATAACTCCGGATAGTAACATCGTTCCCAATGCCGGATTTGCCTGATAGGTGTCTGCCTGCCAAGAATGGAAAGGCACAATCGGAATCTTGATAGCATAAGCCAAGAAGAAAGCCAAGAATACCCAAAACTGTTCAGATGATGTAAGTTTTACGACATACAAATCTTCCAATAGGAAACTTCCTGCTTTTTGGTATAAGAAAATGAAAGCAACTAACATAAACAATGAACCTGCAAAGGTGTAGATAAAGAATCTAACCATGGTTCGTTTACGAAGTTCAGCATCTCCGTTACCCCACAACAATCCGATAAAGTAAATCGGGATAAGTGAAAGCTCCCAGAAAATATAGTATAAGAATCCGTCTGCAGCTAAGAATGTACCGGTCATAGCGAAAGCCATAAACAGAATTAAAGCATACAGCGTTCTTTTGTTTTCAAATGAATTTCCGAAAGAAGAGAAAATCACAAGCGGAGTCACTGCTGAAGTAAGTAGTGCAAGTGCTAATGAAAGTCCGTCTGCTTTTAGGTAAAAAGAAATGTTAGGGTTGCTAATCCATTGAGCCATTACGTCAACCGATGCTCCCGATTGGAATTGCGATAACAAAACTCCGGTTGCTACAAAAGCAACAAGACTCACAAATAATGCAACCTGGCGAGCTATTTTTTCTGATGAAAAATAAGTGATTAAAGCTCCAGCCAATAATATTACGAGTAGTAGTGATACGTTCATTTTGTTATGCTAAAAATAAATAATAAACAATAGTACTAAATCCTAAAACGAATACGAACAGGTATAAACCAACGCTTCCGTTTTGTAATGTTCTTCCTTGATCAGATAAAAGATTTGCTACTTTTCCGGTTCCGAAAACTATAGCAGCAATCGCAACTTCAACCACCGCTTTGAAGAAGTCCCCAAGAGCATAAATCGGCTTTACGATAATTGCTGTATAGATTTCGTCAACATAGAATTTGTTGTGAAGCACTTTTGCAAATCCGGTAACTTCTTTGTCTTTTGCAGGAAGTTCTCCTTTTTTGATGTATTTTGAATATGCCAAGAAAATTCCGATTAAAGCACCAACTGTAGCAACACCCATCAACATATAGGCCGTTGAATCAACAGCGTGGTGTGGTCTTGAACCGATGAAGATAGGCTCTAAATAGTGATTTAACCAACTATTGCCCGGTAAACTGATAAGTCCTCCAACAGCAGCTAAAATTGCTAAAACAATCAGTGGGAAAGTCATTAAGCTTGGGCTTTCGTGTAAGTGATGTTTTTGTTCTTCGCTTCCTCTGAATTTTCCGAAGAAAGTTAGATACAACAAACGGAACATATAGAAAGCGGTCATTATAGAAGCTAGTGATGCAATTACCCACAACACTTTGTTTTCGTGGAAAGCTACCAACAAGATTTCGTCTTTTGAGAAGAATCCAGATAGAGGAAAGATTCCAGAAATAGCTAGGGTTGAAATTAAGAAAGTGATGTAAGTTGTCTTCATGTGGCTTTTTAATCCGCCCATATAACGCATATCTTGTTCGCCACCCATAGCGTGGATTACAGATCCTGAGCCTAAGAACAAACAAGCTTTGAAGAAAGCGTGAGTAACTACGTGGAATACCGCTACTTCATAAGCGCCTAGCCCTAGAGCCAAGAACATTAATCCTAATTGAGATACGGTTGAATAAGCCAAAACTTTTTTGATGTCGTTTTGAACGAGTGCAATAAATGCTGCAATTAGAGCGGTTAAGGCTCCGATGATTGCAATTACGTTCAACACAGCCGGAGTAAGTTCAAACAAAAAGTTCAGACGAGTTACCATAAAGATTCCGGCAGTTACCATCGTAGCAGCGTGGATAAGTGCAGAAACCGGTGTTGGTCCTGCCATCGCATCGGGAAGCCAAGTGTAAAGCGGAAGCTGAGCTGATTTTCCGGTTGCTCCGATAAACAAGCACAATGTTGCGAATGCTAACCATCCTAAATCAACAAATCCGCCAGAAGCAAGAACTTGTTTAATCGTTAGATAATCCAAAGAATTGAATAAATATCCAATGATGAAGATACCTGCTAAGAAGCCCAAATCCCCGATACGGTTCATAATGAAAGCTTTTTTGGCAGCATCGTTATAGTTTTGATTTTTATACCAGAACCCGATAAGTAGGTAAGAACAAAGTCCTACACCTTCCCATCCGATGAACATAATTAGCAAGTTACTTCCGGCAACAAGCGTAATCATAAAGAATACGAACAAATTCAAGTAAGAGAAGAATTTGTGTAGATTCTCGTCATCATGCATATAGCTGATAGAATACAAATGGATAAGCGTTCCGATTCCGGTAACGAATAATAACCAAAGCAATGAAAGTTGGTCAAGCAAGAAGCTGAAACCTACTTTGAAGTTGAACAGTTCTAACCAATCAAAAAAGTGAACTGTGATTCCTTTTCCGGATTGTAAAACTTTATTGAAAAGAATAACCGAAACAACAAACGAGATTCCGACTGCTATGGTTCCGATAGTTCCTGATAAGTTTTTGCTTAAGCTTTTTCCGAAGAAAATATTAGACAAAAACCCGATAAAAGGCGAAAGTAATAGTATGAGTACTAAAGTTGAATCCATTTTGTGCTTATCCTTTTAAGTTTCTTAAATCATCAATGTCAATCGATTTCAAATTTCTGTATATAGCAACCAAAATTGCCAATCCGATAGCTACTTCGGCTGCTGCCACTGCCATCGAGAAGAATACGAAAACTTGCCCGGCAGCATCTTGGTGATAAGTAGAAAAAGCTACCAACAACAAGTTTACGGCATTGAGCATAATTTCGATAGACATAAATACCACGATTGCATTTCGTCTGTATAAAACTCCGAATATTCCTACACAGAACAAAGCTGTAGCAAGGAAGATGTAGTTTTCGATTCCGATTTCTTGTAGAATATTTTGTAACATTATGCCTTAATTTTTTTGTCTTTTTTAGAAAGTAAAACCGCTCCAATCATTGAAGTCAGAAGCAATACGGCCGCCATTTCAAACGGAACCAAATAGTCATCCAACAACACTTTTCCTAATACTTTGATAGATTGGTAATCTTCTCCGGTTATTACGTATTGTTCGATCATTGGCTGTGCTTTCAAGAAAGTTGCTAGTAACACATAAGCTACCAAACATAACGCAATCACAGCAGCAACGACGATTAAATTGTTTTTACGGATTTTTTGTTCGTTGAAGTTCATCATCATGATGGTAAAAAGCATCAGAATCATAATAGCCCCAGAGTACACAATCAAGTGAACCATAGCCAGAAACTGAGCATTAAACATCGCATAATGTCCTGCAATCGAAAAGAAACAAATTACCAGATAAATGGCGCTGTGAATGGGGTTTCGGCTTAGCACGGTCATAAAAGCAGTTGCTAGGGTAATTGCCGATAGTATATAAAATATTGTTGTTAACATATCTTAGTTAATCATTTGCGTGTTCTTAATTGCTTGTTCCAAAGGCATAACTAATCTATCTTTTCCATAGATAAAATCAGTTCTGTCGTAGTCAGAAAAAACCAATGTTTTAGATTTAGTAAGGTAAATAGCTTGTTTAGGGCAAGCTTCTTCACACAAACCACAGAAAATACAACGAAGCATATTGATTTCGTAGATTTCTGCATATTTCTCTTCTCTATACAAGTGTTTTTCTTCCGGTTTTCTTTCAGCTGCCTTCATAGTGATAGCCTCTGCAGGACAAGAAAGAGCACAAAGTCCACAAGCCGTACAACGCTCTCTTCCTTCTTCGTCACGCATCAGCATATGACGACCTCTATAAACAGGACTGAATGTTCTTTTTTCTTCCGGATATTTGATGGTGGCTTTACGCTTAAACAAGTGTTTAAGAGTAACCATCATCCCTTTAGCAATATTAATAAGATATAGTTTTTCCAAAAACGTCATTTTGTTTTCAGAAACCTGAATCTTTTTGCCCGATAATGAAATATTTTCTAAAGACATAATTCTTTTGTTTAATGTTTAAGGTTGAATATTATTCCTCAAACTATTTAATTTCCAAGTAGAATAACTGCTGCTGTAATTACGATATTGATTAGTGATAACGGAATTAATACTTTCCAACCCAAATCCATAATCTGGTCATAGCGGAATCTTGGGATTGTCCAACGAACCCACATATACAAGAATATGAAGAAGAATATTTTAAGGAAAAGTACTCCTACCCCGATAAGGTTTGCAGTGTTAACTCCCCAATTTTCGATAGCCCAATCCATTCCAGGATAGTTGTATGCTCCTAAGAACATTACGGCCAAAATAGTCGAAGACACAAACATTGCAGCATATTCAGCAAAGAGATAGAATCCCATTTTCATAGATGAATATTCAAGGTTGTATCCACCTATTAGCTCGTGCTCTCCTTCCGACATATCAAACGGAGCACGGTTGGTTTCAGCAAACGAACATACTAAGAAAACCAAAAATGCTAAAGGTTGATAAAAAATGTTCCAGTGCATTCCCGGTTGTTGAACGGCAATTTCTTTAAGGCTCAAAGAACCAGTCATCATTACGATAGAGATGATAGAAAGGCCCATTGCCAATTCGTAAGAAATCATTTGTGACCCGGCTCTCATAGCCCCCATCAAAGAATATTTGTTGTTTGAGGCCCACCCCCCGATGATGATTCCGTATACTCCTACAGATAGAATCCCTAATATAAACAACATAGAAACATCAATATCTGTAGCTTGTAAAAGTATTTCACGGCCTCCAATAATCAATTTATCTCCCCACGGAATAACAGCACTTGTCGACAAGGCAATAGTCATCGATATTCCGGGACCTAAAATAAATAGAAATTTATTCGGTGTATTTGGGATAAATTCTTCCTTTGAAAATAGTTTTAATCCGTCTGCAAGTGGTTGCAGAATACCTCCTTTACCAGCACGGTTTGGCCCAACACGGTCTTGAATCCAAGCAGCAATCTTACGTTCTGCCAGTGTTGCATACATAGCCATAAGCATTGTAATAGCAAAAACTACTACAATAATAACCATTTTGTCTATGATAAACGTTTCGCTCATTTTTCTTACTATTTTTTGATTTCTCCTTCTTTATAAGGAACTGCAACCATACTGATTTTTTTGCGGTCTTCTTCTCTACCTTTTAGAATTTGTTCTTCGGTATTGATAACCACTTGTTTCATGTTACGAGTGTAATTGTTTTGATTGATTACACTCCATTTTTCGAATTTTCGAGGTCCTTCAATTACCCAGTCGTTTATGTTTTTGTGATCGAAACGACATTCGTTACAGATGAACTCTTCTACTTCATGGTATTCATCTTTACGAGCCGTAACTCTTTGAATTTCGTTACCGAACATCCATAAAGTTACTTTACCACAACATTTATCACAGTTTCTGTGAGCATTAAAAGGTTTGTTGAACCACACTCTCGATTTAAAACGGAACGTTTTATCGGTCAAGGCTCCCACAGGGCAAACATCAATCATATTTCCTGAAAATTCGTTGTCGATAGCTTTGGAAATATAGGTCGATATTTGAGCGTGGTCTCCGCGATTCAAAACTCCGTGAACACGACCGTCTGTAATTTGGTCTGCTGTTTTTACGCAGCGATAACACAAAATACAACGGTTCATATGAAGTTGGATTTTATCTCCTATATCTTCCGGTTCGAAGGTTCTTTTTTCTTCTTTAAAACGAGTAACCTCTCTTCCGTGTTGGAAAGCCAAGTTCTGCAAATCGCACTCTCCGGCTTGGTCACAAATTGGGCAGTCAAGCGGGTGGTTGATGAGCAAAAATTCAGTTACGGCTTTACGCGCATCCAATGCTCTTTCAGAGGTTAATACTTTTACTTCCATACCGTCCATCACGGTAGTCTTACACGAAGGAACCATTTTTGGCATCGGTCGTGGATCTGCATCGCTTCCTTTTGATACTTCTACCAAACAAGCACGACAGTTACCCCCCGTGTTCTGAAGTTTTGAATAGTAGCACATTGCAGGGGGTACAGATTCTCCTCCCATCTGGCGAGCAGCTTGCAGGATGGTGGTTCCTGGTTCTACTTCTATTGTTTGTCCGTCTATTGTTACTTTCATCTTATTTTTTGTTTGAAAGTTTAAGGTTTCAAGTTTCAGGACTTTAAACATTAAACTTTGAACTTTAAACTATTCTTATACCATTTGACTTTGAAGTAAATGTCTTACTTTAGACATTGGCTCGTGTTTGAAATGGTCTCTGTTTTTAATTTTTTCTGGGAAACGCACGTGATATTCGAACTCTTCTCTAAAGTGTCTGATAGCAGCAGCTACCGGCCAAGCAGCAGCATCTCCTAACGGACAAATAGTATTTCCTTCGATTTTTGATTGGATACTCCACAACAGGTCGATATCTTCTTCGGTTCCCATTCCGTTTTCGATACGATACAATACTTTCTCCATCCAACCGGTTCCTTCACGACAAGGCGAACATTGTCCGCAGCTTTCGTGGTGGTAAAAACGCGAGAAATTCCACGTGTTTCTTACGATACAAGCCGTATCATTATATACGATAAATCCTCCTGAACCCAGCATTGAACCTGTGGCAAATCCTCCGTCAGAAAGCGATTCATAGGTCATCAAACGGTCTTCACCATTAGCAGTTTTGAAAATTAAATGTTCCGGTAAAATAGGCACCGATGAACCTCCGGGAATCAAAGCTTTAAGCGGGCGGTCATCCATCATACCCCCTAAATATTCATCAGAATTCATGAATTCATCTACTGAAATACCAAGTTCAATTTCGTAAACTCCAGGATTTTTACAATGTCCTGAAGCAGAAATCAATTTTGTTCCTGTAGAACGACCTATTCCGATTTTAGCGTATTCGTCACCCGAATTCAATACAATCCAAGGCACGTTTGAAATGGATTCTACGTTGTTTACCACGGTAGGCTCAGCCCAAAGTCCGCTCACGGCAGGGAAAGGTGGTTTCATTCTCGGATTTCCGCGTTTTCCTTCGAGTGATTCGATAAGAGCGGTTTCTTCTCCACAAATATAAGCTCCTGCTCCGCAGTGAACATATAAATCCAAGTTGTAACCTGAACCTTGAATGTTTTTACCTAACCATCCTGCAGCATAAGCTTCTTTGATGGCTTTTTCTAATATTTTGAAAATCCACATATATTCTCCACGAATGTAAATATATGATAGATTCGCTTCTAAAGCATAGCTGGAAACAATCATTCCCTCGATAAGCAGGTGAGGAATGTTTTCCATCAAATAACGGTCTTTGAAGGTTCCCGGCTCAGACTCATCAGCATTACACACCAAGTGACGTGGTTTTCCTGATTTTTTGTCGATGAAGCTCCATTTCATTCCCATAGGGAACCCGGCTCCACCACGTCCTCTGATTCCGGATTTTTTCACCTCTTCTACGATTTCGTCCGGAGTCATTTTCAGAGCTTTTTCTACGGAAGCATAACCTCCGTTTTTACGATAAACCTCGTACGAACGAATTCCTTCAATACCTATTTTTTCAAGCAATATCTTTCTTCCCATAACTCCGAAATTATACTAAATTGATTTTTCCTGCTCTGCAGTCTTCAATCAACTGATCAATTTTTTCTTTTGTAAGATGTTCGTGATTGAAATCACCCAATTGCAACATTGGGGCATATCCACAGGCACCTAGACACTCAACTCCGTGAACCGAAAACATTCCATCCGGAGTTACTTCGTTTTCTTTTACACCTAATTTTTGGCAAGTGTAATCCATCATATCCTCTGCTCCACGAAGCATACAGCACGAAGTTCTACAAAATTCCAACGGATATTTTCCTCTTGGCTTTTGAGCGTACATAGTATAGAAAGTAACTACTTCGTATACTTCGATAGGTTGAATTTCTAGGATTTCGGCTACTTTATCCATTAATTCTACACTTAACCAGTGGTCGTGTGCATCTTGAACGGCATGCAGAACAGGCAATAAAGCCGATTTCTTTTTGTCAGCCGGATAGTGTGAAAGCAATTCGTTGATGCGAGCCATCAACTCTTCGCTCATATTTATTTCTTGTTTTATTGTTGATCTTTCCATAGGATTAAGCATCTAATTCTCCTGCAATAATATTCATACTTGCCATTGTGATGAGTGCATCAGAAAACAACGAACCTTTGATAATTTCGGTATAAGCCTGATAATAGATAAAGCAAGGTCTTCTAAAATGCAGTCTGTATGGAGTACGGCTTCCGTCTGTAATCAAGTAGAAACCAAGCTCTCCGTTTCCTCCTTCAACAGCGTGATATACTTCACCAACACGAACCGGAACTTCTCCCATTACGATTTTGAAATGGTAGATAAGCGCCTCCATGTTGTTGTATACATCTTCTTTAGGAGGTAAATAATATTCAGGAACATCTGCGTGGAAACCGCCTTCTTTTGGCATTTTTTCTAAAGCTTGACGAATGATGCTCAAGCTCTCCCAGATTTCGGCGTTTCTTACACAGAATCTGTCATAACAATCTCCGGTTTTACCAACAGGAACTTTGAAATCGAAATCTTCGTAAGAGGAATAAGGAGTGGCAATTCTCACATCGTAGTCAATTCCTGCTGCTCTAAGGTTTGGTCCTGTAAATCCGTATTCCATAGCTCTTTGTGCAGAAATTCCTCCAACACCTACGGTTCTATCCATAAAAATACGGTTACGAGAGAGCATACCTTCGAATTCAGCCCAAACTTTAGGGAATTCTTCTAAGAATTGGTCTAATTTCTTCCAAGCTGCTTCACTCCAATCTCTTTCGAAACCTCCAATACGACCCATGTTAGTAGTCATACGGGCACCACAGATTTCTTCGTATATTTCGTAAATCTTTTCTCTATATTGAAATACATATAAGAATCCTGTTAATGCTCCTGTATCTACACCCAAAACCGAGTTACAGATGATGTGGTCAGCAATTCTGGCCAGCTCCATCACGATAACTCTCATATATTGAACGCGTTTTGGGATTTCGATTCCTAGGGCTTTTTCAACAGTCATCCACCAACCCATATTGTTAATAGGTGCAGAACAATAATTGAGACGGTCTGTAAGTGTATTGATTTGATAGAAAGGTCTGTTTTCTGCAATTTTTTCAAAGGCACGGTGGATGTAACCTACGGTTGATTCTCCTTCGATAACTCGTTCTCCGTCCATCAAAAGGACGTTTTGGAAAATTCCGTGTGTCGCAGGGTGTGAAGGACCTAAGTTCAATACAGAATACTCTCTGTCGTCACCCTCTTCTCTTTGGAATTTTTTGATTTTTTCACTATATCGAATCTCTGGACTTACGAGTAAATCTTCAGATATTTCTATATTTTTATTCATTACAATAACCCTTTAAGTGTGTGATTATTTAACTCTTCCGAAGAAACGGTCGTCTTTATCGGTTCTATTCATATCCTCCATTGGATATTCTTTTCGAAGTGGGAACACCGCCATTTCGTCCATATTCAAGATGCGTTTCAGCTGAGGGTGACCTTTGAATTTGATCCCGTAAAAGTCATAAGTTTCTCTTTCTTGCCAATTGGCTCCTACAAACAAATCTACCACCGAATCAATCTCCGGGTTAGTTCCGTTTAAGAAGCATTTAAAGCGTATTCTCACGTTGTCAACCCAGTTGTGCATGTGGTAAACCACAGCAAACTTTTCTCCTTCCGGAAAATCAGGGTAGTGTACTCCGCAAACGTCGGTCAAAAAGTTGAATCGAAGCTCAGGATCTTCTTTCAAAAACTTCATTACTTCAAAATTCTTTGAAGCGGCCACATCAAAAGTGAGGATGCCGTCCATTTCGAATCTGAAATTAACCACACTACCTCCGAATTTACCCTCAAGTCTTTCTTTTATTTTTTCAGCTGTTAATGCCATTATTCAATCTTATAAGAAGCTAATAATTTTTGATATTCTTCAGAACTACGACGTCTTACGTCTTCGTTTTTCACGATTTCTTGTAGTTTTAGAATTCCGTCTAAAATTTGCTCCGGTCTTGGAGGGCATCCCGGAACGTAGACATCTACAGGAATTACTTTATCGATACCTTGTAAAACGGAATAAGTGTCAAAAATTCCTCCTGAGGAAGCACAAGCACCTACAGCAATTACCCATTTTGGCTCAGCCATTTGCTCATATACTTGTCTTAAAACAGGTGCAATTTTTTTAGAAATTGTTCCCATCACTAGAAGCATATCAGCCTGACGAGGTGAAAAACTCATTCTTTCTGCTCCAAAACGTCCTAAATCGTAAGTAGCCCCCATTGTTGCCATATATTCGATACCGCAACATGATGTTGCAAAAGGCAAAGGCCAAAGCGAATTTGCACGAGCAAGCCCCACTACATCGCTTAGTTTTGTAGCAAAAAATCCAGGCCCTTCAATTCCTTGAGGAGCCTCTACTTTATTAATTTTTGATGAATTGCTCACTTTTTTCTTTTTTAAATTTATAAAATTAGTCTTCTAAATCGAGTGCTCTTCTTTTCATTTCGTAGAGCAAACCAACTACAACAATCAACAAGAAAACTCCCATTTTCCATAAACCATCAGTCCCCAATTCTCTAAAATTCACTGCCCAAGGGTACATAAAAATTACTTCGATATCAAAAAGCACGAACAAAATAGCCACTAAAAAGTATTTTACGCTAAAAGGAGTTCGCGCATTCCCTATGGATTCAATTCCACTTTCGAAGTTTTTATCTTTGTTTTTTGAGGATCTTCTAGGTCCTAAAAAGCTAGAAATAAGTATAGTAGCCCCCACAAAAGCTGCAGCTAAACCTATCTGCATTAGTATAGGGATAAAATCAATTTGTGTAGATTCCATTATAAAAATGATTAGCAAATGTTTTTAGCACACAAAATTACACAGCATATTTATAAATGCCAACATGGTATCCTATATATCTAACTCCAAATAAGTAATTTTTATTGTTTCTAAATAAAAATAAAGGACGCCTCGACAATCGAGGCGTCCTTACCAACTTACTTAAAAAGAATACTACAGCTATTTTAAGATACATTTACTTTTTGATGACTTTGTGGTATAAGATTCCTTTTTCGGTTTGGATTTTCACGGTATATATGCCTTCCGGCTGTGAAGATATGTCTTGAATAGTATCTAAATCATTATCAAACTGATGCGGATTAGTCTGCCTGAAAGGTCATACCATTCAATCGATTTAATTTTTGTTTCGGATGAAATGGTTATACTATCTGTCGCAGGGTTTCAGATAAATTGAAATTAAAGCTGCTAATTCGTAATTATAATTGGAGTCTTTCAGGCTGTCTTGATGTTTTTGAGCTTTCAGAAAACGTTCTGCATTATGAGTTTTATAAAGGTAGGAGCACATAATTCTTTTCTGTTTCGTTTTGGAGTCGTCCTAAAACAGATTTCAAGTTGTCAATTTCCGGAAGTTGAGCAAAGCCAGAATTGCGTAGCAGCATCCATATCAGGACAAAATATTTTTTGGAATGTATTCGTTATCGTAAAACTTTGAAACAAAAGTACATGATACATTTTGTAAAAAATCTAGAAATGAGAATTTGGTGTATTTGAGTGAGAATTTGCAGTTTTTCTAGATTTGCAATAAAAATTTTGTATTCAGCTATTGCAGATTTTCAGATTTGTATTACCTTTGCAATCCGATTAGCGAACTAAAGGCGAAAATAGCTCAGTTGGTAGAGCGCAACCTTGCCAAGGTTGAGGTCGCGGGTTCGAGCCCCGTTTTTCGCTCAATATAATGGAAATACCTTTTCTATAAGCTCGAGTGGTGGAATTGGTAGACACGCAGGACTTAAAATCCTGTGGACAGAAATGTCCGTGCGGGTTCAATTCCCGCCTCGAGTACTTAAAAAATAGCCCTTGGACTTCTGTTTCGAGGGTTTTTTTGTGCATATTTGGTTTAGTTTTGTGTCAAGACAAAATATTTTTGAGTATTTTTATACGAAATATCTTTTTTAGCCGTTCACAAAAAAGTGCCTGTAAATTATTGAGTTTATGAAGGCTTTTACCACCTTTCTACATGCAGTGAAATTTTATTTGTAAATTTCATTGTGAGACTATCTTTTTATGTACTTTTGTAAGTTATAAGAGAAATATAAATTTTTAACCCTTAGATAGTTTTATGGGATTTTTTGATTTTATGACCGAGGATATTGCGATTGACCTTGGTACGGCTAATACGTTGATAATACACAACGATAAAGTGGTGATTGACAGCCCTTCTATTGTTGCGAGAGATCGTGTTTCAGGAAAAATTATTGCCGTTGGTAAAGAAGCCAATTTGATGCAGGGAAAAACTCATGAAAACATAAAGACCATCCGTCCGCTTAAAGACGGAGTAATTGCAGACTTTGATGCTTCTGAGAAAATGATTTCCCTCTTCATAAAAAGTATTCCTGCTCTTAAAAAGAAGATATATTCACCTTCTCTTAGAATGGTGGTTTGTATTCCTTCCGGAATTACGGAAGTAGAGATGAGAGCCGTAAAAGAATCGTGTGAGAGAGTAAATGGAAAAGAAGTTTACTTGATTCATGAGCCTATGGCTGCTTCTATTGGAATAGGTATTGATATCATGCAACCAAAAGGTAACATGATTGTCGATATAGGAGGTGGAACTACAGAAATTGCCGTAATCGCTCTAGGAGGTATCGTGTGTGACAAATCCGTAAAAATTGCGGGAGACGTTTTCACTAACGATATTATCTACTATATGAGAAGCCAACATAACCTTTATGTGGGTGAGAGTACTGCCGAAAAAATCAAAATCGAAGTAGGAGCCGCTATAGATGACTTAGAGACTCCACCGGACGATATGTCTGTTCAAGGTCGAGACCTATTAACAGGAAAACCTAAACAAGTAGAAATCTCTTACCGTGAAATTGCCAAAGCATTAGATAAATCTATTCAAAGAATTGAAGATGCTGTGCTTGAAACACTTTCGCAAACCCCGCCGGAATTGGCTGCGGATATTTATAATACCGGAATTTATCTTGCCGGAGGAGGTTCTATGCTAAGAGGTCTAGACAAACGAATTTCACAAAAAACAGATTTGCCAGTTTATATCGCTGAGGATCCTTTGAGAGCGGTTGTAAGAGGAACAGGAATTGCCTTGAAAAACTTGAACCGTTTTAAAAGTATTCTTATCAAATAAATTGCTTTTAAACAATGCAGCAAATTATAGGGTTTATCATAAGAAACGGGCTGGGGCTGCTGTTTTTGCTGCTGTTGGGCTGCTCTTTATGGCTAACCGTAAATCACTATTCGTTTCATAAAAGCAAGTTTATTAATTCATCGAATGCGATATCAGGAACGGTATATTCACAAACGTCATCGGTTTCTGATTACTTTCGTTTAAAGAAAGACAATGAAGCACTTTACGAGGAAAACCTCAGACTGAAAAAACTGCTTTTAAACGAAGAAAACTCTCATTTGATTGATGAAAATGCTGCTTTCCCGGATCATACTATTCAGGTTATTCCGGCGAAAGTCATTCGCAATTCGTATCGTTCTCAACAAAATTACATAACCATAAAAGGGGGTGAAAAACAGGGAATTAAACCTGATATGGGTGTGATTAACGACAAGGGAATCGTAGGTTTTGTGGAGTATACATCTGATAATTACGCTACGGTACTCAGTGTTTTGAATACGAAATTTCAGACCGTGGCCAAAATCAAGAAGAATAATCATTTCGGGACACTTTCTTGGAACGGAAAAGCAACCGGATTTATGCAACTTACGGATATTCCGAGGCTTACTGATCTTAAGAAAGGCGATACAGTTGTAACCGGATTTAGCTCTAAGGCCTTTCCGGAAAACATCCCAATCGGACAAGTAGAGAGTATGTTTTTGGATAAAAAAACCAACAATGTAACTCTGCAAATTCGCTTGTTCAACGATATGACCAACCTTAATTATGTTTATGTAACAGATAACCTGCACAAAAAAGAAATAGAAACCCTAGAAGAGAAGACAGTCCAAGATGAGTAGTGCCTTTTTTCAGAATATAATCCGGTTTATAACACTGATTTTGTTGCAGATTATTGTTTTCAATAACATTAATTTATTTGGCTATCTTAACCCATACATCTATATAGTTTTCCTTATTTTATATCCAGTTAATGCCAATCGATATGGCCTATTGATAGCTGGATTCTTACTCGGGCTTACGATGGATATGTTCTCTGATTCCGGAGGAATTCATTCGGCGGCCTGTTTATGCTTGGCATATCTAAGGCCTTTTGCATTTAAAGTGGCCTTCGGATTGAGTTACGAATATCAAACGATAAAAATTAGTAAAGAACCTTTGGTTAAGCAAATTGTTTTTGTTTCGATTGCGGTTCTGATACATCATTTTGTTTTGTTTATGCTGGAAGCATTCAGTTTGGCACTAATAGGAAAAGCCTTGTTAAAAGTTTTGTTTTCAGGAATTATAACACTTATCTTTAGCCTTCTGATTATCAATTTGTTTTCGGCTCAAAAAAAATGAGAAAAATTCTCCTTCCTTTTTTAATTGTAATAGCTGCTATACTGCTTGTTATACGGCTTTTTTATCTTCAGCTCATAGACGAATCTTATAAGCTGAAAGCAGAAAACAATGCTATCAAAATAAAATACGAATTTCCCGAAAGAGGTTATATTTATGACCGTAACGGCAAACTTCTAGTGGCGAACCAACCGTCTTATGACATTATGGTTGTGCCTAGAGAAATCAAAAATTTAGACACTTTGGCTTTTTGTGAAGCTCTTGATATCACCAAAGAATATTTCGAAGAACAACTTCAAAAGGCAATTAACTACAGCCGTTGGTTGCCTTCACCCCTTCTTACACAACTCAACAAAAAAGAGTTTGCTTCGTTTCAAGAGCAAATGCGAAGATTTAAAGGGTTTTATATCCAAAAACGTTTCTTAAGAGACTATCAAACCAAATCTGCGGCCAATGTTTTTGGGGATATTGCCCAAGTAAATCAATTCGAAATAGACAAAGACCCTTATTATAAAAGTGGGGATTTGAAAGGTAAAAACGGAGTAGAATTGGCCTATGAACATGTTTTGAGAGGAACCAAAGGAGTAAAATATGTTCAAGTGGACAAGCTCAATCGAGAATTGGGCTCTTATAAGAACGGAATGTATGATACCTTGGCCGTAAGAGGAAAAGATATCACACTTACTATTGATATTGCACTTCAGGAGTACGGGGAGTCACTCATGGTGAATAAAAGAGGAGGAATAGTGGCCCTTGACCCTAAGACAGGAGAAATTTTGGCTTTGGTTTCTGCTCCGAGCTATGATCCTGCTCTTTTGGTGGGTAGAGAGCGCTCTAAAAACTACAATATGCTTCTTAGAGATACGATTTCCAGACCTTTATTTGATAGAGGACTGTTGGCTCAATATGTTCCGGGTTCTACTTTTAAAATAGTAACAGCACTAGTCGGGTTACAAGAAGGAGTGATTGACCCACAAACGACTTTTGTGTGTAGACATGGCTTTTCTTACGGAAACCGATTTATGAAGTGTCATGACGCAGGGAATTTTAGCCTTCACGAAGGGATGAAAAACTCCTGTAACACCTATTTTGCTAACGTATTTATGAAAACCATAAACAAGTACAAATCAGCAAAAGAAGGTGTAGACGTTTTTAGTAAGCATGCTAAAAGTCTTGGGTTAGGAGATTTCTTAGGATATGATTTGCCAACAGGTAAAAAGGGAAGAATCCCAGACGGAGAGTATTATGCCAGACGTTATAACTTCAATTGGGGACCTACAACCATTATTTCGAATGCTATTGGGCAAGGAGAAATAGAAACTACCCCTATTCAGTTGGCAACCATGATGTCTACTGTGGCTAACAGAGGATACTATTATACTCCTCATATCATTAAACAAATTGAAGGTGAAGAAGTAGACAAGAAGTTCGTAACTAAACATCAATCCACGATTGATCCAAAACATTTCGAGCCGGTTATAGAAGGGTTACATTCCGTATATACTGCAGGAACGGCATCTCGATTACAGGTGGCTGGTATTGAAATCTGCGGAAAAACAGGTACGGCCGAGAACTATACTAAAATTAACGGAAAGCGTGTGCAGCTCACAGACCACTCTATTTTCTTGGCATTTGCTCCGAAAGATGATCCAAAAATCGTAGTTGCTGTTTTCGTAGAAAACGGATATTGGGGAGCTCGTTTTGCCGGACCTATTGCTACCTTGATGATAGAAAAATATCTTAAAGGAGAAATTTCACGAAAGGATTTAGAGACCAGAATGTATGAAAAAGGATTGCAACACGAATACGAAAAACCATATTCAGGACAGCCTTTTTTAATCAATCAAAACTGGTACTAAGATGAATAGCCAATCGACCATATCCAACATAGACTGGTTAACCGTACTGATGTATGTAGCTCTCGTACTCATGGGTTGGCTTAACATTTTTTCTGCTTCTTCTCCTGTAGAAGGAGTGACTGAATTTGACTTTTCAGCGGAATATGGAAAGCAAGGCATCTTTATAGGATTGAGTTTCTTTTTAATAATCTTTTTACTCTCATTAGACGCCAAGATATACGAAAAGTTTTCAGGGATTTTCTATCTAATAGCATTGTTGTCTTTGGCTGGATTGTTTGTTTTCGGAAAAACCGTAAACGGGCAAACCAACTGGTATGGAATAGGTTCTTTCAGCATCCAACCTTCTGAGTTTGCCAAAGTAGCTACGGTTTTGGCTTTGGCTAAATATCTCGAAAGTCCTCAAATCAATCTAAAAGATTTTGCTACTCAGATTAAAGCCCTTTCCATTCTTGGATTGCCAATGCTCCTCATTCTTCCGAATGACCCGGGTAGTGCTTTAGTATTTATGTTTTTGATTTTTGCGCTTTATAGAGAAGGGTTGCCTTTTATTTATATCCTTATCGGAGCTGTGGTTTTGGCACTTTTTGTTTTAGCCTTGATTGTTGATTCGATTTATATTATTGGAGGTGTATTTCTGTTAGTGACATGGCACTATTTTCGAACCAAAAAAGCTCATCGGAATATCATCGCAAGCGCCATTGTTTTTGTTGGGATTTCATTGTTTGTGTATTCTTCGAGCTACATTTTTGAGAATGTTTTACAGCCGCACCACCGAGACCGAATTAATGTATTAATTGGTAAAGAAGTCGATGTAAGAGGGGCAGGATATAACTTGAACCAGTCCAAAATTGCCATCGGTTCAGGAGGTCTTCTCGGAAAAGGTTTCCTCGAAGGAACTCAAACTAAAGGGAGCTTTGTGCCCGAACAGCATACCGATTTTATTTTTACGACATTAGCAGAAGAATGGGGGTTTGTAGGTTCAGTTGCCATTATTGCTATTTTTGTGGGACTTATGCTTCGAATACTCTTTTTAGCCGAAAGGCAACGAGCTAAATTTAGTCGAATTTATGGATATGGAGTAGTTTGTATTTTGTTTATTCACTTTTTTGCCAATATCGGGATGGCACTCGGAATTTTTCCGACCATCGGGATTCCGCTTCCGCTTTTTTCTTACGGAGGTTCGGGGCTCTGGGCTTATACGTTGTTAATTTTCATTTTCGTAAAACTCGATGCCAACAAGGTCAATGAGTGGTAAGCAAAAAAAGACTATCTTGCACCAGATTCAAATTCACAAGCCAATATAAATTTAAATATTTACTCTATGAAATTCTTACGACTACTTATTGTTTTTTGTTCGTTTTCGGTGTTCGCCCAACAAGGAGGAATGTGGCTTCCATCTTTGCTTGAAGGGGAACGCGAAGCAGAAATGAAGAAGCTCGGAATGAAGATTTCCGCAAAAGACATTTATGACCACAATAAATCGAGCCTTAAAGATGCGATTGTGCATTTTGGAGGTGGTTGTACATCTGAGATTATTTCTCCTAAAGGACTTTTACTTACTAATCACCATTGTGGTTATGGACAAATTCAATCGCACTCAACCGTAGAGCATGATTACCTTGAAGATGGTTTTTGGGCCATGAGTTTGGAAGAAGAACTCCCCAATCCAGGACTTACAGCTACCTTTATCGTAAAAATCGAAGATGTAACCTCAACGATTTTAAAAGATATTACTTCTTTTATGTCTGAAGAAGAACAACAGAAAAAAATCGAGGCTAACATCGCAGCTTTGTCGAATTCATACCCTAAAGAAAGCTATCAAAACATCAGTATTCGTTCGTTTTTTGAAGGAAATCAGTATATTTTATTTGTAACCGAGGTTTACAAAGACATCCGTTTGGTGGGGGCGCCTCCTTCGTCTATCGGAAAATTTGGATCAGATACAGATAATTGGGTTTGGCCAAGACATACCGGAGACTTTGCTTTGTTCAGAATCTATGCAGATAAAGACAATAAGCCTGCCGAGTATTCAAAAGACAACGTTCCGTATACTCCTAAACATTATTTGCCAATTTCTTTGAGCGGAATTGAAGAAGATGATTTCACAATGGTTTTTGGTTTCCCTGGAAGAACTACAGAGTATTTGCCTTCTTTCGCTGTAGAACAAATTATTAATAATTTGAATCCGGCTCGAATCGAAATCAGAGACAATGCCTTGAAAGTAATGGACGAATATATGAGAGCTGATAAAGCAATCAAAATTCAATACGCATCCAAATATGCTCGTATCGCTAACTATTGGAAAAAATGGATAGGTGAGAAACAAGGTTTGGAAAGAAGCGGCGCTTTGCAAATTAAACGTAACTTCGAGAAAGAATTCATAACTCGAATGAATAAAAAAGGAAAACAAAACGAGTACGGGCATTTGCTGAAAGACTTCGAAAGAGATTATAATTTGATTGAAGATTTAGCGATATCATATGAGGTTTTTGTGGAATCATTTCTACGAAATGTGGAATTACTCACCACTGCTTACCGTCTAAACCAGTTGGAGCAGGTTATGAAATCTAGAGGAGAACAAGCTTTTAATGATAGAAAAAACAATACAATTGCTTCCTTAGAAGGGTTTTATAAAGACTTTAATGCAGAGGTTGACCAAAAAGTTTTTGAAAGAGTAATGGCGGTTTATGCTTCAAGAACTCCGGATAAGTATTTACCTAATGAATTCAAAAATCTTGATTATAAGACGATTGCCGGTGAGATTTATTCGCAATCAAAATTGACATCATACGAAGGAGCTAAAGAACTTTTATCAGGGTCAGCAAGTGAAGTTATCCAAAAACTGAATGAAGACAAGGTTTATGCTTTTGTAAAGATAGCCTATGACAACTTCTTCGACAATATTGTTCCACAATATGAAGAATTAGACACTAGAATTAATGCTACGCAACGTCAGTATATGAAGGCTATTCTTGAACTTTTTCCGGATGCTAGAATCTTCCCGGATGCTAACTCTACGTTGAGAATTACCTACGGAAAAGTAGGTGGCTATGCTCCTAGAGATGCGGTTTATTACGAACCAGTGACTTATCTGGAAGGAGTGATGGAAAAATACATTCCTGGAGACTATGAATTTGATGTACCACAAAAACTCATAGAACTTTACAATAAAAAAGATTATGGAATCTACGGAAAAGATGGTAAAATGCCTGTAAACTTTATCGCAAGAAATCACACTACCGGAGGAAATTCAGGAAGTCCGGCTCTTGATGCTTATGGAAATCTTATCGGGCTTAACTTTGATAGAGTTTGGGAAGGAACTATGAGCGACATCCACTATGACCCGGAAATCTGTAGAAACATCATGGTGGACATCCGCTATGTACTGTTTATTGTAGACAAATATGCTGGTGCAAAACATCTTATCGATGAAATGAAAATCGTATACCCGAAAAATTCTAAAAAGAAGAAATAGGTTTTGGCACATTGTTTGGTCTAATTGCTGTGAGGTCAAGTTTTAACTTCTTGGTGTTCAGAATTTAAGAAGAACAAAAAATTTTCATAAATTGTTTATATCAAAGAAAAAAGTTATATCTTTGCCCTGAATTAATAATTAACCTTTAATTTCAAAAAAAGATGAAAAAAGTTGTTTTAAGTTTGGCTGCAATCGCTATGATGACTGTAGTTTCTTGTAAAGATGCTAACCAAGAAGCAGAAGCTACTACTGAGGATGCAATCGAAGCTGTTGAAGAAACTGCTACTGAAGCTGTTGAAGCTGTTGAAGAAACTGCCACTGAAGCTGTAGAAGCTACTGAAGAAGCTGCTACTGAAGCTACTGAAGCTACTGAAGAAGCTGCACAATAATTAGTTTCTTTAGAAAAAAAATTGAAACCTGCTCTTTGAGCGGGTTTTTTTATTGTCTTTGAGGAAGGATGTGGTTTGAATTTTAGTCTGAAATTCTTACATTCGCATTTCTAAAAAACTCTTTGACCTTGAGCACTAAAACCACCAAAGAAACTCCTCTAATGAAGCAATATAACAGCATCAAGGCGAAATATCCTGATGCTTGTCTGTTATTTAGAGTAGGAGATTTTTACGAAACTTTCGGAGAAGATGCTGTCAGAACTGCTAAGATTCTAGGTATTACCCTTACTAAAAGAGGAAACGGAAGTGAGAGTGAAACCGCTTTGGCCGGATTTCCGTATCATTCGCTAAATACGTATTTACCTAAACTAGTAAAAGCCGGACTTCGAGTGGCGATTTGCGATCAACTAGAAGACCCTAAAATGACAAAAACCATCGTTAAACGTGGTGTGACCGAATTGGTAACTCCGGGGGTAGCGATAAATGATGAGGTGCTTCAAGCAAACACCAATAACTTTTTAGCGTCGGTTTACTTTGGTAAAACCGCTATCGGTATAGCTTTTCTCGATATTTCTACTGGAGAGTTTTTGACTTCCGAAGGAAATACAGAGTATATCGATAAACTACTTCAAAACTTCAATCCGAGTGAAGTGCTTTTAGCTAAAGACTTCAAAGCCAAATTTAATGATAGTTTTGGGACAGCTTACAATACATTTTATTTGGATGATTGGGTTTATAAGCCTGATTATGCTTACGAAAGCCTTACAGGACATTTCAAAACGAATTCTCTAAAAGGTTTTGGAATCGAGGACCTTCAAAACGGAATTATTGCCTCTGGAGCGATTCTCTATTATTTGTCCGAAACACAACACAGTAGAGTTTCACACATTTCATCCATCAACCGAATTGTAGAAGATGCTTATGTGTGGATGGATAGATTCACAATCCGCAATTTAGAGCTTTACTCTAGCCCTAATTATAATGCTGTTACACTTCTAGATGTCATAGATAAAACCATTTCTCCGATGGGAGGAAGGCTTCTCAGACGATGGCTGGCGCTTCCGTTAAAGACTAAGCACCAGATTGAAGACCGCCATGAGGTGGTTGATTATCTGAAAAATAGTTCGGAGGTTCTGTCTGAAATTAGACAGCAAATCAAGCAAATATCTGATTTAGAGCGTTTGCTATCGAAAACAGCAACAGGAAAAATATCTCCAAAAGAATTAGTGAGTTTACAGTTGTCTTTGGATGCCATTGTTCCAATAAAGAAATTGGCTAGCCAAAGCACAAATGCTTCGGTTCAAAAAATCGGGAATGCGCTTGACGAATGCGAAGCAGTAAGAGAAAAGATAAAAGCGACACTTAATCATGATGCTCCGGTTTCGATTAGCAAAGGAAATGCGATTGCGACAGGAGTAAATGCAGAACTTGACGAACTTCGTCGTATTGCCTTTTCAGGAAAAGAATACCTCGAAGATTTAGAGAAAAGAGAATCCGAAAAAACGGGAATTCCTTCACTCAAAGTGTCGTTTAATAACGTTTTTGGATATTACATCGAAGTTCGAAACACTCATAAAGACAAAGTTCCGACCGAGTGGATTCGCAAACAAACTTTGGTGAATGCAGAGCGTTATATCACTGAGGAACTAAAAGAATACGAAGCTAAAATTCTTGGAGCAGAAGAGAAAATACAGCTGCTGGAAAACCAAATTTTTGAAGAACTTATCGTATGGGTTTCCAACTATATCAGACCAATTCAAACCAATGCTAATCTGATTGCTCAACTGGATTGTTTGGCCGGATTTGCAGCACTGGCAATCGAAAATAATTACTCAAAACCTGAAATCTCAGAAGATTTCGTTTTAGAAATAAAAGCCGGAAGACATCCAGTTATCGAAAAGCGATTACCTATCGGAACGCCATATATTGCTAATGATTTGTATTTAGACAGAGATACTCAACAAATCATTATGATTACAGGGCCAAATATGTCGGGTAAATCAGCTATTTTAAGGCAAACCGCTTTGATTGTACTATTGGCTCAAATTGGATGTTTTGTGCCGGCTGATAGAGCAAAAATTGGACTTACGGATAAGATTTTTACTCGGGTGGGAGCTTCAGATAATATTTCGATGGGTGAATCTACTTTTATGGTTGAAATGAACGAAACTGCTTCGATTCTGAATAACATTTCGGACAGAAGTTTGGTTTTGCTTGACGAAATAGGTAGAGGAACCAGCACTTATGATGGAGTTTCCATTGCTTGGGCTATTGCTGAATATTTACACGAACATCCGGCAAAACCCAAAACATTGTTTGCTACGCATTATCACGAACTCAACGAAATGACTGAAATTTATGAGCGAATCAAAAATTTCAACGTTTCTGTAAAAGAGACCAAAGATTCGGTTTTGTTCTTGAGAAAGCTACAAGAAGGAGGTTCTGCACACAGTTTTGGTATTCACGTGGCCAAGATGGCTGGAATGCCACAAACAGTGGTTCAAAAGGCTCAAAAACTGCTTAAAAAGTTAGAGAAAGACCATTCAGCAGAATCATTGGATACCTCTAAAAAAGAAACCGACATGCAATTGTCGTTTTTCAATCTTGATGACCCTATGCTAGAAGAGATAAGATCACAAATCACCAGTTTAGATATCAATACTTTAACTCCGGTTGAGGCACTAATGAAACTCAACGAGATTAAAAGGATGCTAGAGAAAAAATAAGTTGCTAGGTAGATTTTTTTAATATCTTTGATCTTATTACCGTTTTTGAACGAGAAAAATGAAAAAAACCGTCTTTTTTCTTTTTGGACTGTTGTTTTTCTCTTCTTGTGAATTTAAGAAAGCTCCTGACAAAGAAGCTTTATTGCAAGAGCGATTGCAACAAATAGATTGGACCGAGGTTACTCGCTATCCATCTATTTCGTTTTGTGATTCACTGTCGGATAAGCAATTACAGAAAGATTGTTTTTTTGATTTTCTCTCTCGCTCTGTTCAAGAAAAACTGGCTTCAGATACGCTTTCTATCCTTTATCCGGAAATTGATACCATAAATGTGAAAGTTACCATCTATCCGGATGCTTCTTTGGTTTTTGAACCCATATTTACGGATTCTATTTCTTATGGAAAGCAAAAAATAGATAGCATTATTCAAATTCGTTTACGAGATTTCCCGAAGGTTGAACCTGCTCAAAAAGAAGGAATTCCCGTAAAAACCGAATTTTTACTTCCTGTAGTTTTAAAAGTAGAATAAATCAAAGCTTTTTTACAGCCCCATTTCCTGTTTGATCTGCAATAAATTGTCCGTTGTGACAGAATTTTATAAGAGAATTTTGAATGAATTCCATCACCTGAGTTATGTAACTTTCAGGGTAAAGTACATGAACATTAGCGCCGGCATCCAACGTAAAGCAAACAGGAACTCCTGTACGTTTGCGGTATTCCCAAATATGATTGATAATCTGCAAAGTATTAGGCTTCATCAAAATAAAATACGGAGATGAAGTCATCATCATGCTGTGAAGAGTAAGGGCTTCGCTTTCTGTGATTTCTATAAATTTATTCAAATCTCCGGATTGGAAAACAGACAGCATGGTTGACAAATTCTCATGAGCTTGCTCAAAACGACGAGTAGCATACGGATGATTGTGCATCAAATTATGACCAATACTACTTGAGACTTCTTTAGCTCCTATATCAACCAAGAGGATGGTATCTTGATAGTTTTTGAATATTTCGTGTATTTCAGGAAGCTCTACCCCGTATAAATCTGAACTTTCATTGAACTCTTTATGTGCCCCCCAAACTACCGGATTTCCTTTTACACTTCTGCAAGCACTTCCGGAACCCAATCGAGCTAAAAAGGAAGCTTTTCTGTAGAACAAATCCTCAGAGATTTCTGTGAAAAGCCTTTCGATGCTCATCAAACACAACGAAAGAGCTGCCATAGCCGAAGCCGATGAAGCGATACCTGAACTATGAGGAAAAGTATTTTGACTGTTTATCACAAAGTGATACGCCTCTAGAAAAGGAAGATATTTTTTTATACGTTTGAAAAACTGTTCAATTTTAGGTTTAAAATCCTCTTTCGACTTGCCTTCAAATAGAAAATCAAACGAAAAATCGTCTGTGTATTCTTTTTTAGAAAAGCTTATTTCTGTAATGGTTTTACATTGAGAGAGCGTAAAACTTACAGAAGGGTTAGCCGGAATTTGATTATCTTTTTTTCCCCAGTATTTTACAAGGGCAATATTACTCGGAGCTTCCCAACAAACTTTTCCTGATTCTACAGAAAAAGCATAAGAGGCAGGTATAAAATTCTGTTCAGAAACCATTTTGGTGATTTTGGGGCAAATATACTGAATTTAGCATTGTTGTGTTGAGCTTTTCGAGGCTTGTTTCTCTGTGGTAAACTCTTACACACAATGATGATTATTTTTCTCTGTGGTTTCTTTCTACAATACAACGTGGAATTCTACATTTTCTCTATAAAATATGAATCGAAAGTTCTTGCTTTCAGGATATTGTACAGTTTGGCACAGTTCTTTCTTTATACTAGACAGACATAGTTTCCGAAGTGATTCTATAAAAAATAGTATTGAGTAAGGTGGTTTTTGAAGAATTATTCTTCAAGGAAAGAGGAAGCAGCAATGCTTCCTTTTTTTTTGAAAAAGTTTTACGTAAATTTACAGCCAAAACTCACACTCTCAAACCTGTTTTATGGATATTCGCGTATTAGTTGTTGATGATGATGTGGCATTCTGTACGTTGCTGCATACATTCTTAAAGAAAAAGGGTTTCACGGTTTCCAATGCTTTTACAGGTAAGGAGGCTACAGAAATTGTTGAGAAAGAAGTCTTTGATGTGGTTATTACCGATATTAGACTTCCGGACAGTGACGGGTTGCAAATCCTGAAAAAAGTCAAAGAAAAAAATTTCGAAACTCAGGTAATCCTGATGACTGGTTACACGGATATCAAAACAGCTGTAAACGCTATGAAACAGGGTGCTTTTGATTATGTAGGTAAACCTATCAATCCGGATGAGCTTTTGCATACGATAAAAGCAGCTCTCTCTAAAAAAGAGTCAGCTCCAGCAACGACTTCACCAACAAAAACCAGTTCAGGTAGTCAGGAAAATCCTGATTTTGTAAAAGGTGTTAGCTCTGTTTCAAAAAAACTTCAGGAATACATCGACTTAGTAGCACCCACAAACATGTCGGTTTTGATTATTGGAGATAGTGGAACCGGAAAAGAATACATCGCTCGTTCTATCCATAATCAAAGTAAAAGAAAAGACAAACCATTCATTCCTGTAGATTGCGGAGCTATACCGAAAGATTTGGCTTCGAGTGAATTCTTCGGTCACTTGAAAGGTTCGTTTACCGGAGCTATCAACGATAAGATAGGACATTTTGAAGCCGCAAACGGAGGAACAATTTTTTTAGATGAAATTGGGAACTTGTCGTATGATGTACAAGTACAACTTTTGAGAGCTTTACAAGAACGAAAAGTAAAACCAATCGGTAGCAATAAAGAGGTTGATGTCAACATTAGAGTTATTGCTGCGACGAATGAAGATTTAGCTGAAGCCGTTAAAAAAGGAGAGTTTAGAGAAGACTTGTATCACAGATTGAATGAGTTTAGCATCAAAGTGCCTAAACTTTCTGAACGAAAAGACGATTTAATGATTTTTGCTCATCATTTCTTGAGAAAAGCTAACGAAGATTTAGAGAAAAACGTAGAAAACTTTAGCCCGGAAGTGGTTAATCTGTTCAAAAAATACCCTTGGTATGGTAACCTTCGTGAGATGAAAAACATCATCAAACGTTGTGTGTTGCTAGCCAAAGGCAACGAGATTACCCTTGATGTATTGCCTTCTGAAATGTTGGAAGTTCCACAAGAAACCAATAAGAGTTTTTCACTTTATTCGCATTCCAACGAAGAGCAAATCATCAGAAAAGCCTTACAAGAAGTCAATTATAACAAAACCAAAGCAGCCGTTTTGCTCAACATTGACCGAAAAACGCTTTATAATAAATTGAAATTATATAACATCGAATTATAAAAAAAGGCTGTCATTGACAGCCTTTTTACTTTTGTGAAATCTAGATTAATCGAATTTCATTTTGTCTATGAAATCATTGATAGATTCTTTGGTTTCTCCGGTTTTTTTCTGGATTTTACCAATTAGTTCATCCTCTTTTCCTTCTTCGTAAAGTAGTTCATCATCAGTAAGGTTTCCCCACTTTTGTTTTAGATTTCCTTTGATCTGATTCCAGTTTCCTTTTAATTTGTCTTTTAATACACTCATGATTTTGGTTTTTAAAAATTAATAAAAATGTTTTTGGGTTTCAAAACCCACTTAATCTAACGGTTTACGACCGGAAATGATATTGTACAATATCACTACAATTGCTATTACAAGCAATACATGAATTAGATTTCCTAATCCCATTCCGTTTCCTACACCTAGTAAACCAAGTAACCAGATGATAATACAAATCGTTGCTACGAGCCATAATAAACTTCTCATAATAAATAGTTTTAAAGGTTAATATTAGTTTGATTGTTATTGTTTTTAGTCGGTTTGTTCATCAATAGGAATTGCTTTTATGAATTCATCGAAGGCTAAACCGTAATTAGAATCGCTACCATAAACATCAAGAATGAAACCTGTATTTCCGTCTTGATCTTCTAATAAATACAGAATCGTATTATCACCCGGATCAGACATTCCTTCGAATCTATAGGTTTTGATAATCTTTAAATGATTTGGTTTATAATTTTTCCCAAAAGCTTGCATCTCTTCTGTTTCTGTGAATTTAAATTCATTGTACAAGTCTTTCTCTTTCAGCTTTTCCATAATTTCTGAAAGGGTACACATAGGAGGAGGCAATGCTTTATCTTTTTTAGGCTTTTCCATAATCTTGATGTATTTGTTTTAGTTTTAGTTGAAAATAAAAAGACAAAACAAGTGCCGATTCTCAATTAGTTGTGATTTTTCTCATAAAATCATTGAAAACAAACAGCTTCTGGAGGCTTTTGTAAAATAATTATAAAACTTATTAATAGGGTTCTTTGTGGATAATGGGCAAAATTTTACCCATGAAAAGGAAAAATCAAAGTACATTTTAGGTTGAATTTGGCTTTTAATTCACATTTTTTGTTTAAACTTGAAGGTTTATTTCAAATTTCAAACTATGAATATCAAAAAACTCGTTTTGTTTTTGCTGTTAAGTGCTGTAAGTGTTTCAGCACAACAGAAAATCACTTTAGAAGAAATCTGGGGCGGAGCTTTCCGAACTCAAGGGATGCAAGAGCTTCAAGCTATGAAAAACACCAATGAATATACGGTACTCAACCGAAATTCGATCGATTTGTATGATTTCGCTACATTAGAAAAGAAGAAAACGCTCTTTTCGACCAAAGAGTTTTCTATTGACAGTTATACTTTCGACCAAAGCGAAAACAAAATTTTAATAGCTTCAAATTCGGAATATATTTACAGACATTCCTTCACAGCTGATTTTTATGTGTATGATATTTCTACTCAAAAACTGCAAAAAATAACTGAGAAACAAATACAAGAGCCTCTTTTTTCACCTGACGGAAAAAAAGTAGCCTATGCTTTTGAGAATAATCTTTACATCTATGATTTAGAGGCTCAAACGGATATTCAAATCACTACAGACGGGAAGAAGAATCACATCATCAACGGAATTACCGATTGGGTATATGAAGAGGAGTTTGCCTTTGTTCGTGCTTTTGAGTGGAGTAAATCAGGGGATAAGATTGCATATTTAAAGTTTGACGAATCTCAAGTTCCTGAATTTTCGATGGACATCTACAATAGCGGATTGTACCCGGCACAATATGTGTTTAAATATCCGAAAGCTGGAGAGAAAAATTCGGAGGTTTCACTTCATATGTATGACGTGAATCAAAAAACAACACAACAAATTGCACTCGGAAACTACCAAGACTTTTATATTCCGAGAATTAAATGGACTAATGATAACAATTATCTGAGTGTTCAGGTGATGAATAGACACCAAAACAATTTGGATTTGCATTTTGTGGATGCTAGAACCGGGACTACAAAAATTGTCTTAAACGAAAAAGACAAATATTACATCGATATCACAGATAATCTGACGTTCCTAGATGACAATAGCTTTATCTGGACATCCGAAAAAGATGGGTTCAACCACATTTATCATTATGACAAAAACGGAAAATTACTCAACCAAGTAACTAAAGGAAATTGGGAGGTAACGGATTATTACGGTTATGATGCTAAAACAAAAAAGATTTTTTATCAATCGGTAGAAAATGGTTCTATCAATCGTGATGTGTATGCTATCGGGTTGAATGGGAAAAACAAAGTTCGTTTGTCTTCTGAAACCGGAACGAATAAAGCCACTTTCAGCCCAAACTATCAGTATTTTATTAATTCTTATTCTTCGGCGACACAACCTCCGAAATATACTTTAGTAGAAACTAAAACTAAAAAACAACTTAAAATTATTGTAGAGAATTCCGCTTTATTGAAAAAGTTGAGTAAATACGATTTGCCGGAAAAAGAATTTTTTGTGCTAAAAACCGAAGGAGGTCAAGAGCTTAACGCTTGGATGATTAAGCCTAAGAATTTTGACCCTTCTATGAAATATCCTGTTTTGATGCATCAATATTCAGGACCAGGTTCTCAACAAGTGGATAATGCTTGGCACAGCATGGATGATTATTTCCATTTTTTGCTTACTCAAGAAGGTTATATAGTCGTGACTGTTGACGGGCGTGGAACAGGTTACAGAGGAGCCGAATTCAAAAAATGTACATATAAAGAACTTGGAAAATATGAAGTAGAAGACCAAATTGATGCTGCCAAAACCATAGGAAACTATCCGTATGTAGATAAAAACCGCATCGGAATTTGGGGCTGGAGCTTCGGAGGTTTTATGTCTTCTAACTGTATTTTGAAAGGAAATGATGTGTTCTCACTTGCTGTAGCAGTAGCTCCGGTTACGAGTTGGAGGTTTTATGACACAATTTACACAGAGCGTTACATGCAAACTCCACAAGAAAACCCAAGTGGTTATGACGATAACTCTCCTATCTTTTTTGCAGATAGACTTAAAGGGGATTTTCTATTGATTCATGGTTCTGCAGACGATAATGTTCACGTTCAAAACACAATGCTCATGGTAGAAGCCCTTGTGAGAGCCAACAAACAGTTTGATTGGGCTATTTATCCGGACCGTAATCACGGAATTTATGGAGGACCAACACGTTTGCAACTCTATACCAAAATCAAAAATTTTATTGTGGAAAAACTATAAAAAACAAAAATGCCCTGACTATACAATCAGGGCATTTTTTATATGTGAATATTTAGAATTCTAATTTCTTTTTTCGAAGTTCGAAATTTTGCCCTAAATAAACTTTTCTTACCATTTCGTCTTGAACAAGCTCTTCAGGAACTCCTGCTTTCAGGATAGCTCCTTCGAACATCAAGTAGGTTTTGTCTGTAATAGCTAAGGTTTCTTGAACGTTATGGTCTGTTATCAAGATTCCGATGTTTTTGTTTTTTAGCTGAGCTACGATTCTTTGAATGTCTTCAACGGCTACAGGGTCAACTCCTGCAAAAGGTTCATCTAGGAGGATGAATTTTGGGTCGGTAGCCAAAGCTCGAGCAATTTCTGTACGTCTTCGCTCTCCTCCGGAAAGTAAGTCACCACGGTTTTTTCTGATGTGTT
>Ga0209075_1000555_pt1 | contig 36604 bp, 33 predicted proteins | sample Stecom2011_FD_187523 | JGI IMG/M metagenome (GOLD analysis project Ga0209075, IMG submission 187523) | Agricultural soil microbial communities from Utah to study Nitrogen management - Steer compost 2011 (SPAdes) (version 2) | ecosystem: Environmental > Terrestrial > Soil > Agricultural land...
CAAACTGTTCAAAGTGATGATTCAAGTGTTTTCTTTCCATCAGATACCACTCATACTTATTCATCTCTCCAAAAACCATATTTTTTAATGTGGCTTCTGGGTTTTCCTTGAAATAGTTTAAATAAGCTTCTCGGGCTTCCAAGAACTTTTCTTTGGCAGTCGCTAAATCAGAGTGTTTTAAATCGGCCAATTTTCCTTCTTCCAGTTCTGGAAATTTCGAGTTGTGTGGAAACTTCTCGTAATTGTATAAACTGGCATGTACTTTTTCCAAGATTTTTTCTGGAGTAACCACCTCAAAATCCTGAATTTCTCCTGAAGCAATTCGATAAGTGTATTCCAAATGCTCGAGCATGTGTTGTGGTGTCATAATACCCCACTTTGGCTTAGCATCCTCTGTTAGTTTATTCAAACTTTCCTCGATTACTTCATCGGTCATTTCAACAAATACTTCTTGTTTTTTCTGGACCATAGTGAGAATCGTTGCAACAGCTACCAACTCGTCTTCTTGATCGAATACCTCGACAAACCACTTCACGATGCCGCTTGGATGTTCTGCAGACGACACATCTCTGTCTACTTTTTGTTTACACGTCAGTCGCACATAAATGGTATCTCCGTGATACATCGGGCGTAGGAATCGACAGTCTTCTAATCCGTAATTCGCAGCAACGGGTCCTTTGTTTGGATAGACAAACAATCCCGCGGCGGCGGCAATGATAAAGTATCCGTGTGCAGTTCGTTTTTCAAAAATACTGCCATCAAGCGAAGTCGTATCTGTATGGGCATAAAAGTGATCCCAAGTCAGATTTGCAAAATTGATGATGTCGCTATCAGACAATGTTCTTTTATGAGTTTTCAACGACATTCCTGGCTCGATATCTTCCCAATGATATTGGAATGGATGCTTTTCAGCTTCCTTGTATTTAGCGTGTTGCTGGTAAATTCCGGTGATTTCCGTAATTGTCGTCGGTGATCCTTGAATTGCAGTTCGCTGCAAATAATGTTTGATGCCACGCATTCCACCCATTTCCTCTCCGCCTCCAGCACGTCCTGGACCTCCGTGAACCAAATATGGAAGTGGCGATCCGTGACCGGTGCTTTGTTTGGCGCTTTCTCTGTTCAACACCAAAATACGTCCGTGATGCGAAGCTGCATTGACAACGTATTCTTTTGCAATCTTATCGTCGTTTGTAGCAATCGAAGACACGAGCGATCCTTTCCCCATCTTCGCCAATTCGATGGCTTCATCGAGGTTTTTATATGGCATAATCGTGCTGACGGGTCCAAAAGCCTCTGTTTCGTGAACTGCCAGATTATTAAACGGATCATCTTCTCGCAACACTATTGGGGCTAAGAAAGCTCCTTTTTTGGCATCCGCTCCAACTACGTCGATTTTGTCCAGATCACCGTAAACAATACTCGCGGTTTTTGATAATTCTTCAACGCGCTCTCTCACTTCTTGAACCTGGTCTAAACTCACTAAAGATCCCATTCTAACTTCTTTCAGACGTGGATCTCCGATAGTAACTTTAGAAAGCGCTTTGCCAAGTGCAATTTGAACGTCTTCGACCAAATCTTCTGGCACGATTACCCGACGAATGGCGGTACATTTCTGTCCTGCCTTTACGGTCATTTCGGTGCGTACTTCTTTGATAAACAAATCAAATTCTTTTGTTCCTGGCACGGCGTCTTCCCCTAAAATAGAAGCATTCAAAGAGTCGGCTTCCATCGTGAACGGCACCGCTTCTTGAATGATTCTTGGATGCGCCTTCAGCATTCGACCTGTGTCGGCCGATCCTGTGAAAGAAACTACATCTTGCGATTCGACAGAATCTAAAATTGTCCTGGCCGACCCGTTGATTAATTGAAGTGCTCCTTCGGGTAAAATTCCTGAAGCAATAATTTCGCGCACAACAGCTTCGGTTAAAAACGACGTATTTGTCGCAGGTTTTACAACGGCTGGAACTCCTGCCATCCAGTTGACCGCACATTTTTCGAGCATGCCCCAAACTGGGAAGTTAAAAGCATTGATATGAACTGCCACACCGCGTTTAGGCACCATAATGTGATGGCCCATAAACTTCCCGCCTCGCGACAAATCAATCGGATCTCCTTCTACGTGATACGATTGATTTGGAAATAATTTTCTTAGGGAAGCATTGGCAAATAAATTCCCAATTCCTCCTTCAATATCGATCCAGCTATCCACTTTTGTGGCACCAGTTCGATAACTCACTTCGTAGAAAGCAGCTTTCTTTTTTAGCAGATACAGCGCTAAAGATTTTAGCATGTTTCCTCGTTCCTGAAAAGTCATTTTTCGAAGGACTTCGCCACCTGTGGTTCTTCCATATTGAAGAATTTCGGCAAAATCCAAACCTTCTGTATCTGATAGGGCAACAACCTCACCCGTTACCGCATCGTGCATCGGGACTCCTTCTCCATTCCCGGTTCTCCATTGACCTGTAATATAATTATGTAGTTTTTTCATTGTTAAATCTTTAAACATTCATTTTGAAAATGATTCAAAACAGTAATTCTTTAAACTCTTTCTATAACAGCGGCATATCCTTGTCCTACGCCAATACACATTGTAACCAATGCATATTTTTTGTTCTGCTCCTGCAATTCCAAAGCAGCCGAATACGCCACACGTGCGCCCGTAACTCCAAGTGGATGCCCGATGGCGATAGCACCTCCGTTTGGATTGAGTCGTGGATCGTCGTCTGCCAATCCCCACGCTCGCGTACAAGCAAGTGCTTGTGCGGCAAACGCTTCGTTGAGTTCGATGACATCCATATCGTCCATCGTCAACCCCGCTTTTTTAAGGGCTTTGTTCGAAGCTTCTACGGGACCAATTCCCATAATTCTCGGTTCGACACCGACAACGGCAGAACTGAGGATTCGCGCCATTGGCTTGAGATTGTATTTTTTCACGGCGGCTTCCGAAGCTATGATTGTCGCTGCGGCTCCGTCATTCAATCCCGATGAATTTCCTGCTGTAACGCTTCCGCCTTCTCTTTTAAAAGCGGGTCGTAACTTCCCTAATACTTCCAAAGTGGTATTGGGTTTGACAAACTCATCCCTTGAAAACTGAATGGGATCTTTTTTTCGTTGTGGAATTTCAACCGTGACAATCTCCTTCGCCAAACGACCATTTTCTTGGGCTTTAGCAGCTTTCATCTGACTCCAATACGCGAATTTGTCTTGGTCTTCCCGAGAAATATCATACTTTTCAACCAAGTTTTCAGCAGTAACTCCCATGCCATCCGTGCCGTACATTTCGTGCATTTTTGGATTGACAAAACGCCATCCAAAACTCGAATCGTACATCTTGGCATCAGTTCCGAAACCTTTAGAAGGTTTTGCAATGACGTAAGGCCCTCTGGTCATGTGTTCCACACCTCCTGCGATGAACAAATCGCCATCGCCAGCTTTTATCGCTCGATTGGCATGAATAATCGCCGAAAGACCGCTGCTGCAAAGTCTGTTTACTGTTTCGCCTGGAACGGAATAAGGCAATCCCGCCAACAGCGCTGCCATTCGTGCTACGTTTCGATTATCTTCACCCGCTTGATTGGCACAACCCAAAATGACATCGTCATACGCTTCTTTTGGGATGTTTGGATTTCTTTTTACCACTTCGGCAATGACAAGCGCCGCTAAATCATCAGTTCTTACGGAACTCAACGTGCCTTGATAACTTCCAATAGGCGTACGAATTCCATCAATTATAAATGCATCCATAATATGATATGAGATTTTAGACTTGAGATGTGAGACGTGAGATTATTTTAATAATCTGAAATATCTTTACGTAATTATTTTGTCATCTGTAATCACCAAAGAATCCACAATTCAATGTCTTAAATATTAGTTCTATTTTTGAAATGTAAAAATAAGGAAAATCATCTGGAAGGCATAGGTTTTCCGCTTAATTCAATAGTTCTGAGAACGTGTCGCCTTGATGGATGTCTCCTGTTTTAAACCCTCTTATAAACCAATATTTTCGTTGTTTCGAGGTGCCGTGCGTGAAGGTATCGGGCCTGACATCGCCCTGCATTCTCTTTTGGATGGCATCGTCTCCCACCGCTTGTGCCGCACTAAGGGCTTCGTCTATGTCGCCTTCTTCGAGATATTTTCTGTTGTGATGTGCCCATACGCCGGCATAGAAATCGGCTTGAAGCTCTAACCCGACAGATAGTTTATTGGCATCTGCATTATTGCTTTGTTGTTGCAATTGACGTACTTTCTGGGTGGTTCCCACCAAGGTTTGCACATGGTGCGCAATTTCGTGGGCAGTGACGTATGCTATGGCAAAATCGCCTCCTTTAGCACCAAAGCGATGTTTCAACTCCTCGAAAAAAGCCATGTCCATATATACCTTTTGGTCTGCGGGACAATAGAAGGGACCTGATGCGGAAGTAGCGTTGCCACAAGCAGTGCTCACAGCCGATGTAAACAATACCACTGTGGGTTTTTTGTAGGTACCAAGATTATTTTCACGAAATATATCCGACCAAATATCTTCTGTGTCGGCTAAAATGGTTGCGACGTAGTCACCCGTTTCTTTTTCTTCAGCTGTCAGCTCGCGCTCAACAACTTGTTGGGTTGTCTGACTGTTTCCAACTTGCTCAATAATAGGCGCTAATTGTTGTCCAGTCTCGCCTCCGAATAATTGAAGCAGTAGTATTATTACGGCAATTAACCCACCACCAGCAGCAAATTTACCCTTGGAGCTCATTCCTCGCCTATCATCAACATTACCACTTTTTCTTCTACCTTTCCATTTCATAATTTAGATCTTTTTAAGGCTCGCTATATTTAATTCTTCTTCATGAAGGTATCGACATAATCGTCGACGATTCGCACACATACTTTATATGGCGACGATATTAATCATTCTTTGCATGTTTTCTCAGAATAAAATAACCCAAGACGCCACCGAGGATAGACGCTACAAAAATTCCAATTTTAGCCTGAGTTTTATATTCCTCGTGCGTAAACGCCAATTGCGTTATAAAAAGTGACATGGTAAACCCGATCGAGGCCAAGAGAGCCAATCCCGCAAGGTTTTTTAGATTCATTTTCTTCGGGAAATTTGAGATTTTCAACTTGACGGTCAACCATGAAAAACCAACTATTCCGACCAATTTTCCGACTAACAGGCCTAATCCTACCCCGATAGCCACATTGGTTTCCAGGAGTTTGTCTAATTCAACATCAAACATGGTGACGCCCGCATTTGCCAAAGCAAAAATTGGCAGGATGATAAAACTCACAAAAGGAGTCATGGCATGTTCTAATTGCTGTAAGGGTGGCATGGCCTTCTTGGTATCTAATTTTATCCGTTCCATAATCAACAATTGGTCATGGGTGAGGGTCGGAATTTCATCATTTGGATCGATTCGCTTAAAGCGATATAAATGTTTTTTAATTCTTGCGATATAGATATTTTCTTTAATCCTCACGTCTGCAGGAATCATGAAAGCCGCTAACACCGCTGCAATCGTAGCGTGGATTCCGGATAACAGAAAAGCCGTCCACACGCCTACAATACCAATTATTGCATAGTAAAATATACTACGAACCCCGATTTTATTTCCGATAAACATCAAGCTTAAAAAAGCAAACCCTATAGCGAGGTTCATAAATGAAATCTCCGATGTGTAGAAAAAGGCAATTACTAAGACCGCCCCAATGTCGTCCACAATTGCCAAAGCCGTTAAAAACACTTTAAAAACCACAGGCACTCGATCGCCTAAAAGATAAATAACGCCAAGCGCCAATGCGATATCCGTTGCCATGGGAATCCCCCATCCGCTGTGTACTTCTCCTACTGGATTTAATGCCAAATAGATGGCGGCAGGCACCAACATACCCCCAACTGCTGCTGCAATGGGCAACATGGCTTTTCGAATATCTGAAAGTTCGCCCGCAACAATTTCCCTTTTGAGTTCCAAACCAACCACAAAAAAGAAGATTGCCATTAAGCCATCATTTATCCATTCGGTAAGGGAGTATTCTAAATAAGCTTCTCCGTCAAAATGAAACCCGAATTCGTGCTCGAAAAAGCGATGGTATATTTCGTGGAAAGGTGAGTTTGCTAAAATTAAAGCTACTATAATACTGATTCCCAAAACAAGCGCTCCGGACTTCTGCTCCTGAATCAATTTAACAAAGGGTCGTGTAATTACATCAATGGGGTATTTTTTCTTTGCCATGCGTCTTGTTTGATTTTTTGTCTATAACAAATCTATTAAAAAACACAGCCCTACACATTAATTATTTTAAAAATCTTAGTCCCATATCGAAAATTATGACATCCGTCAATTTTTTGATATTTTAAGAATATATTCCATATCCATGGTATCTTTCAAACGTGCTTGGACTTGAATAAAAATGTTGACTTACTATGCCTCTGTTCCTTCTAGCCAATCTTTCGATGTTCTATAGACAACGCCTTTAAAAAGCGCGACCAATTCCGCTCCCCGTTTTACTTCCACAATATTAAAACCGAGTTTGTTTTTCACCGATTCAATCACCGATTCGGCAGTGAGATAATCGCCTTCGTTTAATGCAGAAATGTGATTGATGGATGTTTCTATAGAAACAGCAAACTTCCCGTGTGTATTGGCTGCAAAACCAAACGCCGTATCGGCCAAAGAAAACGTAATTCCGCCATGGGCTTTTTCCATGCTGTTGAGCATATCTTTCCTGATGGTCATTCCTAATTTCACCCTGCCTTTTTCCACTTCTAAGATTTCAATTCCCAACCACTTGCTGAAAGGATCTAAGGATAGCATTCTGTAAGGAATGTCTTCGGATTTGAGCTTTGATGTGTCAGAATTCTCTTTTTGTGCCGCCATAATTCAGTGATAAGTGAAAGTTGTATTCCAAAAATAACAGTTTTCTGTATCTTAGCATAGGTTCGAATTGAATTAAAAAGAACGCCAGTTAGATTTTACATCGTCTCTAAAAAAATAAATCACTCCTTTGTTTTCAGCAAGGTGTCAATTTTCTGTTCTAAGGATTCTATTTTTTCAGTTAGCTGTTTTACATCATCTTCCAAATCGTCTGTATTATCGCTTACCATGGCATCCACGAAGATGGAGTTAACCAAGGAGAGCCCCAATATTCCACCGCCCATCAATAAGATACTGAAATAGGCTTTCGCAAAAAAAGCTGTGGTTTCGCCACTCCGTTCAGCGATTAAATCCGGAATTTCATACCAGCCTTCAACAGAGAAAAGTTGAAAAATGGAATAAATGGAAACCAGTGGATTTCGGAAATACTCGGGTGCGATTTCCTTGTAGAGGGAACAGCTAATTAGGGCGGTAATAAAAATCAGAATAACAAATCCTAAAAGTATGATGTAGGATGCTCGCAAGGCTCTTTTGATAGATTCCACGAAGGAATCAACTTCGGGCATAAACCGTATCAACCTGAAAGATTTAAAAACCCGGAGCACCCGAAGGGTTAGGAACACATTTGCTTGGACGAAAAAATCACCATAAAAAATTATTGCGAGCGACGGAATCGAAATAAACACCACAGTAAAATCGAATCGATTCCAATTGTCTGCAAAATAGTTTCGAATTCCGTAATGCGAAGTTTTTACAAATATTTCGACAATAAATAAAATAGTGATAAACGCTTCTACATAGCTGAGGGGCTTTAGATGAACATCGAACTCATCGATAAAAATCACGAGCGCGTTTACTACAATCAATCCAAGAATAAAGAATTCGTTGAGGAATAAATTTTTAAAATTTTTCATGATGGGATATTCGTTCTTGAATAAATGTGAAGCTGATTTCTCACAATATGCTCCAGGTCAATTTCCAAAGATTCTCAAAAATATGAAATTTCCCGTTCCTTTAAGATTGATTAATTGATTTGACACGCTCTAAATTGATTATAAACCCCAACATTTTACAAAATAATTGTATGTTAGTCGTTTTTTAAAACGAAGCTGAAAAAATGATGACCTTCAGCAGTCAGCTATTTTTACTTTAACTCAATGAACACACCAGAACAACCTACTTCAGAAAAGAAAGGATTTGTAAATAAGGCGCTCGATTCGATAGAGCGCATCGGGAATAAACTTCCGGATCCTGCGATTTTATTTTTTGTATTAATGCTTATTATCTGGGCGCTTTCCGCAATATTTTCATCAGTGAATTTTGAAGAAATCGATCCTACCACCGGATCTGCAATTCAGATTCACAATTTGCTTACCAGTGGTGCGTTAGCCGAATTCCTGTCTAGCATGGTTACCACGTTCACCAGTTTTGCGCCACTCGGCATTGTACTCGTGGCGATGTTAGGCGTTGGCGTTGCGGAGCATTCTGGTTTTATCAATGCTGGGCTAAAATCGATGCTACAAGTTACGCCGAAAAACCTCTTAACCCCAATGTTGATATTAGTCGCTATTGTTTCGCACACGGCTACAGATGCAGGCTACGTATTGGTCATCCCGTTGGGAGGCATTATTTTCTATGCTGCCGGGCGACATCCTATCGCTGGAATTGCTGCTGCATTTGCCGGTGTTTCGGGAGGATTCAGTGCTAACTTCGTGCCTTCGGGAATAGATCCGTTGCTGCAAGGTTTTACGCAGTCTGCCGCGCAGATTATCGATCCGAATATGCAACTAAACCCATTAAACAACTGGTATTTCACATCGGCGTCAACCCTATTAATCGTCTTGGTAGGCTGGTATATTACCGATAGAATCGTAGAACCGCGATTGAAAAAAGTTCCGGTTGCGGTCGATGAAGGCGAAGAAGTGGAAATGGGCGCGTTGGACAAAACAGAAAAAAGAGCTTTCTACGCCGCCTGTTTGGCAATGATCTTAGGATTGGTCGGACTCTTTTTCTGGGCAGCTCCTGCAGACTCTGCCTTGCGCGATGCCGAAGGGAACATCGCTTCTTTCTCAGCTCCGTTGATGCAATCGATTGTACCGCTAATCTTCATCATTTTCTTAATTCCAGGTGTAGTTTATGGAGTGATGGCAAAAACTTTCAAATCGAGTAGAGACATTATTGAAAGCATGACCAAATCGATGACAGGAATGAGCTATTATATCGTAATGGCATTCTTCTGTGCGCTGTTTATCGATGCGTTTGCAAAATCAAATTTAGGTGCTTTATTAGCACTAAAAGGAGCTTCTGGACTACAAGCTTTAAACATGTCTGCCGAAATAACGATTGTAGGTATCATCATCCTTACGGCTTTTGTAAATATGTTCATCGGATCGGCGTCGGCTAAATGGGCGCTCATCGCTCCGATTATGGTGCCGATGCTGATGCAGCTAGGAATTTCACCAGACTTAACGCAAGCTTCCTACCGTGTAGGGGATTCGGTTTCAAACATTGTTACACCTCTGATGCCATACTTCCCTCTGGTGGTGGTGTACTGTCAGAAATACGTTAAAGGAACGGGGATTGGAACCTTGGTGTCGACGATGATTCCATATTCTATTGCCTTCTTTATCCTTTGGACAATCTTTCTGTTGGTGTATTGGGCACTTGGAATTCCTCTCGGATTACAAGCGAGCTATGAGTATTTAGTTCCTTAAGAACTATCACCTAAGAAACAGAAAAAGCCTTCTCAGGTTTAAATTTGAGAAGGCTTTTTTATTATCTCCAATAATCTGCAAAAACACGATGGTTTAACTTGCACTTTGAATTTCTGCCGCTGCCGCTTCAACTTCTTCCATAACGCGTAAGAGATTTTCGCCCCAAAGTTTTCTGATATCTTCTTCCGTATAGCCGCGCTTTACCAACTCTAACGTAACATTAAAGGTTTCGGATGCATCACTCCATCCCAGTATGCCTCCGCCTCCATCAAAATCGGAGCTAATTCCTACGTGATCAATTCCGATTAAATCTACCATATAATCGATGTGATCTACAAAATCTTTCACATCTACTGGTGGTGCAATCGGATTTACCTCTTCTGTAATACGCGGTTTTGCTTTCGCTCGCAAAGCTCTGTATTTATCTAAATAAGCATCTGCTTCGGCTTCGTCTAACTTACTGTATTCCGCCCAAGTGAGTATTTCCAAGTCCATCTCTGCAGCAATTTCATCTAAGATTTTTCGCGCTTCTTTTTTATGAATTGAATCTTTCTCTTTTTTTAAATAACTCGCAAAGGCAACAGCTTGAACCACGCCTCTGTTGTTCTTAATCGCCAAAAGCTCGTCGTCCCAAAGATTTCTACTCACGTCGTTGAAACCTCTTGCGGAAGAATGCGAAGCAATCACCGGCGCTTTAGAAAGTGAAATAGCATCTTTGTTCGACCCAACGGAAGGATGCGACACATCGATCATAATTCCCAATCGGTTCATTTCTTTAACTGCTTCTTTCCCCAAATCGCTCAAACCGTTGCCATACAGCCAAACATCGTCGGCCTCTCCTGTATTGGAATCGCCAAGCTGATTATGACCGTTGTGGGTTAGCGACAGATAGCGCGCACCCCGGTCGTAAAACTCCTGGAGTTTGGACAAGTCCTCTCCTATTGGATATCCGTTTTCCACACCAATGAGCGCAACTTTTTTCCCTGATGCTGCAATCCTTCTCACATCATCTGCAGTCGTTGCAAGCTCTATGCGATCGGGAGCAATCTCGTTGGTTAAACGATGAATCGCCTTAAATTTGGCATCGGCATTTTCATAGGCTTTTTTATAGCCTTCTTCAGTCAATTCATCTTGACCGGTATATACAATCAAAAACACAGCGTCTAATCCACCTGCTTCCATTTTTGGAAGATCTACTTGAATAGGAAGTTCTTGAGTGTAGTTTACTTCTTCGGTGAAATTTCGAACGTCGAAATCCACGTGAGTGTCAATCGTAATCACATTATCGTGGATTCGTTGTGCCTTTTCTTCTAAGGTTTCTGTAACAGCCTCGTCTTGTTTTTTATTTTGCTTATTTCCGCAAGAACTTAAAACAAGTGTCAATGTTAGGAGTAAATAAGTGAGTATTCTCATAAATAGTTGATTAGGATTTATATTGAATAGAAGTCACCATAACTTCTTACTACAATGACTTCTATGATTCATTTTTTAGGTAAAATGATATAACCTCAAATTAGACATCAAATTTAACGTCATCCGAATTCATTTTTCGAAGCATGGGCGAACAGCGATAACGGTCTTCGTGATAGTGATTGTACAGATGATCCAACTGCTCCACACACCAATCGATTCCTTTTTCATTGGCCCACGCCAAGAGTCCTTTTGGGTAGTTCACACCTTTCGTCATAGCATTGTCGATGTCTTCGGCCGAAGCAATATTCCAAAACAACGCATCGGCGGCTTCATTGATTAGCATCACAAGAATTCGCTCAAATATTTCCTTACCTAACTCCTCGTCTTTTTGCGGCTCAGGATTTTTCGCATTTTCGGAATAGTCATAATATCCACGGCCAGATTTTCTTCCCAAATATCCAGCTTCTGAAAAGCGTTTTTGAGTGAAAGACGGCTTGTACCTCGGGTCGAAATAAAACGCCTCGAACACGGTTTCCGTCACCGTGTAATTGACATCATTTCCAATAAAATCCATCAATTCGAACGGTCCCATCCGGAAACCGCCAATATGTTTCATTGCCCAATCGATGGTCGCAAAATCGGCCATCCCTTCTTCATAAATTCGTAGGGCTTCACCATAAAACGGACGAGCAACACGATTCACGATAAATCCAGGAGTATCTTTTGCAACGGCAACAATTTTACCCCACTCTTTGATGGTTTTTACAGATTCTTCGAGTGTTTCTTGCGAGGTTTGAATTGCAGGAATAACCTCAACCAACTTCATCAACGGTGCAGGGTTAAAAAAGTGTATCCCGATGCAACGATCTGGCTTTATTAATGACGATGCAATAGAAGCAATAGAGAGCGAGGAGGTATTGGTTGCGATAATGCACTCTTCCGAAACAAACTTCTCTAAAGCAGAAAGTACGTTCCTTTTAACTTCGAGGTTTTCTACAATCGCTTCGATAGCCCAATCAGAGTCTTTTAGCTTTTTAAGTGTTCCCACATATTCGATATTCCCTTCGATGCGAGCTTTTTCATCCGAATCAATCCTTCCCTTTTCAATTAATCTGTCCATGATTTTTTCAAGTGAAGTTTTCGATTTTTGAAGTGCTTCCTCGTTTAAGTCGTATAATTTCACCGACCATCCTGCTGTAGCTGCTACTTGTGCAATGCCACTACCCATGGTGCCGGCTCCTATTACTGCTAATTTCATATATGTTAATTTCTTTATTGTAAGATCTTGTGTTGTTATTATCGTCCTTTGAACTCAGGTTTTCGCTTGTTCACAAAAGCGTCAACTCCTTCCGCATAGTCTTCGCTTTGTGCGGATTCGATCTGAAGTTTACCTTCCAAATCCAACTGCTCTTCCAGTGTATTCGTCATCGATTGGTTCAATAATCGTTTGGTTAGCCCTAAGGCTTTAGTAGGCATGTTTGCCATCGTATCGGCAATCTTATTGACTTCTTCTGAAAGGTTTTCAGCTGAAATCACTTTGTAGACCATACCAAGTTCTTCTGCTTCTGTAGCCGAAACTTTGTCGCCCAGCATCATCAATACCGAAGCCTTTTGGAAACCGATCAAGCGTGGTAAAAAGAACGTTCCGGCACTGTCCGGCACCAATCCGATTTTGCTGAACGCTTGAATAAAACTGGCCTGTTCCGAAGCCACAACCACATCGCACGCCAAGGCGATATTTGCACCTGCACCTGCAGCAACGCCATTGACGGCAGCAATGATAGGTTTTTCTATCTTTCGGATTCGGGAAATAATTGGATTGTAATGTTCTTCCAGAATTTTTTTGAAACCCGGATTGAGTTCTGGAGAAGTCACTTCTTTTAAGTCCTGTCCGGCACAAAACGCTCTCCCATTTCCGGTAATGACGATGGCTCGAATGTCTGCATTTTCTTCGCAGGCATCGAGTTCACGCTGAAGCAAAAGTGCCATTTCTCTGTTGAAACTGTTGAAAACATCGGGGCGATTGAGCGTGAGATAGGCTACTTTATCTTTGATTTCCTTTGTTATAGAAGTCATATAATGTGTTTAAAAAATGAATGTCTGATTTAATGCAGTAAGATACTGTTTTGCCAACGGCCTTTTCACAAAAATAGAAAGAGTTAGGGAACTTGGCGCTTTATTGTGGCGAAAGAAGCTTACCAACAGCTTGTCAAGAAGGTTTCCTGAAAGCTGAATTTCTTTCCCATCAGCTTTTAAGGCATTTTCCGAATCGTCAAAATTTGCTCGGCATGACCAAAGGGTCCTTCTTCATCGTGAAGCACGGAAGAGGTCAGACCAATCCCATCTTTTCCATATTGCTGTTCCACTTCCAGTCCCAACCACGTACCTGTTGGGATGCGATAGAGATGGATTTGCAGATCCACATTTGGGAACACGTGCGAAAAAGGTATTTCTTGGCGCATCACTACGCCATTCATCGTATCTACCATCCCCATCAATTTCACAAAAGAACTTGTAGGTTCTCCTTTCACCATATCCAACTGGTTTGTCATCCATCCGCTGCCTTTTCCAGGTCGATGTTCCGCCACCTTGATGTGTTCTGAAACCGAACGAATATACCCCCCATTCCAAAGCGTCATGCCTTGCCAATCGGGCAAATTTTTATACGAGGGTATAGGTTTGTCCTCCAATCCCGCAATTTCAGATGTATCTTCAGTAATCAATCTCCAAGTACTCGCAACGATGCACGTTTTTCCCTTTGCTTCAAAAACCGATTCAAGAAGTTCGATGGTTTTTCCTGGGCGGATGACCCGCGTTGTGATTTGAAAATCGTCCAGGTGGATCATTCCTAATATATCCAGGCTAATGCGGCCAATGCGCATGTCGTCCCTCGGTTGGAATTTTTCGAGTTCTGCACAAATAACACCTGTTGCGGGCGCCATGTGCTGTTCGTTCTCATTCCACGCGCCTTGGGTGTTTTCTGTAGGACGGTAGTGTGCCACTTGCGAGCCGTCTGTTTTTACTTCACGATTGAGTAGTTCGTAATAAAATCCCATGTTTTTTGGGAGCAAAAATACGCAATCTTATGCGCCAAACCATTGACATTAACGATTGAGGAGGATTTTCATTAAAGAAACAAGACCGCTACGCTTTAAGAACCAAGAATCAAGACTAAAACAGTAAAGTTTTTAAAATAGCATTCCTAAAATTTAAAAGTAGCCTACTCTCTGATAATGTGAATTCAATTAAAGTAGTTGTTTGATAATCTTAATTGAACAACAGAATCACTTCTCCACCTTCAACAAATCCGTTAGGTCGAGGAAATACTGAGGACTCCAAATTTCTAAGGGTTCCATGTTTCTAATAAAGGGCCTTACATCGGCTTTTACTTTGTCGATAGAAGTCGATTCTATTTTATTTCGCAATAATTTCAGCAATTCTTCTCTTGAAACGGTCGGTTTTTCCCAATCTCCGGAATCTTGCGCACGCTGCTGGAAATGTTCTAAATTCAAGGAAACTCCTTTGCGGATATACCACTCCATATCAAACCAATCACGTCCTTTTACTCTATTCTTCCACTTTCGGAAAAGCAGGGCGTGTATTTTTCCAGCAAATAAACTGGACAAGTCGAAACACTTCACATAGAAAGAAAAAGGCCGGAGCAATAATTTTTCTTCTGTTTGAAAATTCAAAGGCGGATTTCGGTCGACTTCAATCTTGATTTTGATGTTTTTATTAGACCGTATTCCCAGTTGCTCCACGACGTCCTCCAATACCAATTCTTTCCATAAGGTTTCAGATTTTAGAAATGCAGATTCTATCGGTGTCTTGTGAATCTTATTTTCCGAACGCAGACTTACTTGCATTCCCATACTGTTGAATTCACTCTGTATGGTTTGAAAGTACGGCGCTAAGGAAAATTTATCTTCTACGGCGAGTAAGGAGAAATCCAAATCCTCCGAATATCGGTTCAATCCATAAAAAATCCTTAGTGCCGTTCCTCCATAAAAAGCGGCTTTCTTGAAAAAATCTGTGCGCGACAATCCGGCAAGAGCGATTTCTTGCATAATCTCGCGTAAAGCGGAAAGCGCTTCCTCTTCATTCGCCGGCTCGTAGGTGTCTATCCATTCTCTTATCATAATCTCTGAAGCGTATTAACCAGCATTTGCAAACTGGATGCTTTTGGTGCATCCTCGATCCAACTGGAGATAGTGTTTAAATCTAAACTTATTAAAACCTCCTCATCCATCCGCAAGTCTTCTAATAGGAAAGACATTGTTTGGGATTGACTGCGCAATACAACTCCAGCCGTTGTGATTATTTTATCGCAAATAGCTTTTTCCGGAGAGGCTATAAGTGCGAACTGTTTGTCATTTAATTCCTCACGCTGCAGACCAAAGGTATAATAAGGCGCATCGAGATGACGATAGGTAAACCTACCGATGGGCGTGTCATAAACATGGGAGGTTTTTAGCGTTATGGAATTGATTTCATAAACCCGTTCAGGAATCATGCCCCAATGCGAAAGAGCCGTTTCGAGGGAGACATAGCTCGGCCCTCGGAGATGATTGGCAATTAGAAAAGCATGGGGAAGTGGCAAATCCAAATCCGGACCAGGAACATACAACCCCCTTCTTAGGGAGATTAATAGTCCGCTCTGCACCAAATCGTTGATTTTGTCATTCGGACGGCGGTAATCTGCCAACACATCCGAAACGATTTGATGGGTTAAGGGAGCATTTACATAGTCTTGTATGTCTCTTCGAAAGGTCATGTTGTATTATTTACAGCACATAATCGGACGAGCACCGATTATCTACCCACAAAGATACATCTTTTTGTCGAATATTAAAACCTTAATCGGATTTTTTCCGATTATCCTGTATTTTTTTTACATCTGGATGATTGTAAATTCTATCTAAGGAGTTTGTGAAGAACCGAACTAATAGGAGAAAAAAATTAAAAAAATGAGGTTTCCGCCTTACACCACCGCTAAAGCCTCAGTGCACGAGGGCGTGGGAATTCTTCCAGTCGAACGTTGAGATTCCCGCCTTCGCGGGAAGTTATTTCAGGCATTTAAAGTAATCAAACGGCTCGTGGCAGTCGTCGCATTTGAAAAGTGCTTTACACGGTGTAGATCCAAATTGACTTACTAAATGGGTTTCTTTACTGCCACATTGCGGACATTTAACCAGCTTCTTCCCTCCCAACAAAACGTCTTTGTCGTGGGATTCAGATAGCGGGCGGGCAATGCCATATTCCTCTAATTTCTGTAGTCCTTCTTCTGATATCCAATCGGTGGACCAAGCCGGTGAGAGAACGAGCTCGACTTCAGCTTTTTTACCTTCTTTGGCAATTGCAGCTTTAATATCATCAGCCATCACATCGGTGGCGGGACAGCCGGAATAAGTGGGCGTCATTTTAATATGAACAACGCCATCGGTTTCAACCGCATAACGAATGACACCCAGATCCAATAAGGAAATTACGGGGATTTCGGGATCTGGAACCGATTCCAGAATGAGATATAAATGATCTTGTATGTTTGGTTTGTCAATCGTCATTTTCAATCTAATTTATTAATGGACACTAATTAATAGCTTTCACACAAAATTACAATTAAATGTGAACACGCAAAAAAGACCCTACAAGAATCAAATCCTATAGAAGACCGAAAAAAGGATCCGCCGTGGCTGTATAAAGATTTGTTGATCAAAAACCATAAATTGGTTCGTATAATTTATGCTTCGAAAGTCCGAATCAAACAAATTATAAGCTTTAACTTCAAAGCTAAAAGGACTTTTTCCAGGACGGTAAAAAACTGAAAAATTGGCTTCCTCAAAAAAATATTTTCGATTTTCTTCTTCAGCTGACTGAATAGTATATATATAATCGGCTGAAACTATAAATCCATTCCAAGCATAGGTCAATCCTAGACTGGGTTCAATTAGAGTAAAATTGCTCTCAAAATCATCCGATTTTGTATTGTTGAAATTTTGGTTTATTCCAATTGTTAGATTCGGCCACTTTTTAAATAAAGTTTTTGTATTTAGCGAATAGTTAAAAAATTGATTTTGGTAATTGATCTCTTTAAAGTTTATGATGCGTGAATAGTCCGACAAATTCATTCTTCCAGAAATATTAATCCTAATGTTGCCAAAGGTTTTTCCCCACTGCCCATTCAAGCTGTAATTATTCTCAGGCAAATCCGAATAAACAACAGAAGCTACTTGATTGACTCCCTCTAACAACGTACTAGATTGAATAGTTTTAGCTCTATGTAAATAAGAGAATTCAAGGAATATGTTAGACTTTCTAGTAGTGTTAAATCCAAAATAGTTTAATGTAACTTGATGGGCCAATGAGTTTTCTAAGTCTTGATTTCCCCGGAATAATTGATTAAAGCTTATGAAGCGTAATTGATTGGCATAATATGGTGCATTTTCAAAACTGGAGATCAATTTATATCTCAATTCGAGTTTGTTACTTCTTGACAACTCGTATCTGCCAAGAAATTCAGGAAGAAATATCCCTTTTCGTCTATTTTTTGGAGCATCAGCTTGTTGATTGATCCTCCAAAAATACTGATGATAGGCTAGACCCGTTGTGAGCTCAACTTTGTTTAATTTCACTTTATACTCTAATCCAACATAAGGATCAATTAATGAAAAGTGGAGGTTATTATCAAACCCTGCCTCTGAAAAATAATTGAAACTCCCATCCTTGAGCACCTGAAAATCCGTTGTCCTATAATTCTGGCTGAAAAAATGAATCCCTACCTTGGGATACAGGTGATGGAAGGGGCTCAACACTTTATAATTTTTTAAAAACAGTTGGCCTTTGTTGGTAATGGAACGGTAGGTGTTGCTGATATTAAAAAAGTCGACGTTCCTTTCCCATGGTAGAATTTCAGGAAAAGCAAGTTTATCAAAGGTCAATTTATTCGTATAAGCATCATCCTCATACACATAATGCGCTTTAACCTCATAGGTGTTTTCATAGGAGGGTTGCGTATAATAGCGCAGGTGTTGTTCTAAAATAAAGTTGTTGGGATCCCGATCCCCGGAGTTAAAATTAGTGCTGTCACCAACTTTTGAATTCACTTGTTGTTCATATCGATTGTTAGAAAAATTAATCAATGCGTTGTAGGCCAAATCTTTTTTGGAATCAGGTTTATATCTGATTTTGATCTTATTGAAACTACTGAAATCCTCTAACGTTTTTGATTCGTTTCGATTTTCGATGAAATTCTCATCCGTAAGATAAAGAATATTTGAATTTTTTAGACTTTCAGTTTTTTGATTAGCAAAAATACTATACGCTTCCAGGGATAAATTTTTGGACAACTCTTGATTAAAATTCAATCCAGCAAATTTCGTGCGTACACTTTGCGCATCGGGCTGTTGAGAAAAGCGATATAAACCCATATCATCAGATTGAATAGGGTCATCCCAGTTGCTACGACCGCCCTTGAAACGAGTGATGGCGTTATAATCCAGTGGAACATCTCCCGTATTGTTCAAATTTCCGAGAAAATTAAAGGTTGTTTTTGGGCTGTAATAAAAAACTGCAGGAGCTATTTCGTACCTATCCTCTATACCCAATCCAGCTCTACTTTCTCCAAATAAAAAATTCTTATTTCCTTTCTTCAACTTGATATTTAAGGCCATTTTATCGCTATCGGCCAAACCTTTCATAAAGGCAACTTCTGAATAATTATCCAAGACTTCTATCGATTCTATAACATCTGCAGGAATATTGTCAACCCCCAATTTTGTATCTCCCCCAAAGAAATCTTTATCATCAATCATGAGCTTTGTAACCCGCTTCCCATTCACCGTTACCCTTCCTTTGTTGTCAATTTCCACACCGGGAAGATTTCTTAAAATATCCCCTAATTTTCTATCTGTCTCTGTCCTAAATTTATCAACGTTGTAAACAATGGTATCTTTCTTAATTATAATTGCCATTTGGGATTTAACCACTACCTCATCCAATCTTTCCCGGTTCTCAGAAAGCGAAAAACTCCTATGCGTATCAGAATTCAAAGCTAAATCCTCTACCAGAGTCATAAATCCAATAAAGGAAATTTCCAATTCATAAAGAATCTCTTTTTTCAACTTTATTCGGAACTGTCCTTTTTCATCTGTCACGGCAAAAACCGATTCTTCACCTCGAGGGGGCTTTGCCAAAACATTGGCACCCGATAAAGGTTTTTGAAGTCGGTCTGTCACAATACCATTCAAAGTGACGTGTTGAGCGACACTCTTAGAAATCGATGTAACAGCGAAAAACAAAACCAACAGATATTTCTTCATCGGGATAACTCAATAAAAACCTATTCACAAATTAAAAGAGGCTACTGTTTATTTTGGATTTTAAAATGTTTCAGCATTTCCTGCTTGGTCATCTCCTTATTCCATGAAGGTATCCTTATATCTTGTTTTGCTCTACTTCTTAATTTTTGAGGATATACCTTTATAATTTGTTTCTGGAAAGGCGCCTCGGCTTCCTTTATTAATTCGTATGCTAACACAAACCCATCTTTGGAATAAAGATCATAAATCCCTAAATCATTAGGAAGTTCATCAATAATCCAAGCACGAACCTCTTCATTATTCTTTTTACCTATATATAAATGAGCTTTCTTTCCCAAGATCATAGTATCGTGATTTACATTTTTCAATTGAAATTTTCGATTGGGGACTTTCATAACTGCCCCTGCGATCTTGGAATTAAAATCCACGTAAACTGCCGAGCTATCTTTAAATTTATATGAGTTTTCACGAGTAAATGGAGTAGAATGACTTATGAAGGCCGATCCTTCTCCTGTCTCCAATGGAGGGAGATAAGATAGACGGCTTATATTTTTTTGAACCGTGAGTCTATAGAAACTTGGATCTGGATTTTCAATCGCCTCCAAATTTCTTTCCGCAGATCGCTTATTTATTCCCGGATCCATGCGTTCTACTTCAGTACGTATACTGTCTGCGAAAATTTTTTTTTCTATGATTTTGTAATCAAGGATCGTAACTGATCGATTATTTAGAGTCTGAGAAGCACCGCAACTTAAGATCAGAAATAATAATCCCATTCCTAAAAGATTTTTATAACTTTTCATGTTTAATTTTATTTAAATTATAAAAAAGTTAAGACCACTTCTTTCGAAATGGTCTTAACACTCTTTTTTTGTATGCTCAGGAAACCTTATAATTAAATTCTATTTGTTTTTCTTCTGTCAGTGTAAGGTATATTTCACTTAACAAATCAAAATATTTGTCATAAATCTCCTGCTCTTTCACATACACTTGATTATCTGCAATTTCCAGGGTTCGTAAATCTGCTAAAATAGCATCAAGTTTATGTATGGCACTAGGATTTTCTAAAAATTCTCGCAAAGTTTCAATTTCTTCCAGATCCAAAATCCCACCGATAGGATCTGGGACGACTATTTCTTTACAAGAACATTTACATCCTCCATACCAAGTCCCATCACAAGTTGCAACTGCTCCTGGACCACAGGTTATGGAACAAGATCCTATTAATCCATCACAGTCACATCTGGATTGTCCAAATGAGAAAGCTGAAAAACTCAGAAACAAAACCGTCACAATAAGTCGAATTTTTTTCATGATAATAGAATTTTGGTTAAACAATGTTACCAAATTACTAAATTCATAAAAAAACGCAAAATCATTAACATTCTGACTTTATATTTTATAAAAAACTCAACACATATTGAAGATTAAATATTTTTAATATCTAGAAAAACCGTCAAAATCTCTCCCTTTTTTAAAACCTGAGGACATAACATTAAGTAAAGTAAGTTTACAGTATGTAGATTTCCGGGGAATTACCACTCCAAATTCGGATACGTCCGCTGCATATATTGCAATTCCGCCAATAAGAAACCCATATGCTCTGTATGAACACCTTGTTTTCCACCTTTGTGGAAGTATTTTGATTCTGGGATTTTCAGTGTGGCTTCTTCCAAAACTTCATTTACAGTTTCGTAATATTCCTTTTTCAACTTCGTAACATCAACACCGATTCCTTCTTCTGCCATCGCAGTTTCAGCTGGAGTTGGATGAAAGAACTCATCGGTATACATCCACAAATCGTCGATTGCGGCTTGCATTCTTTGATGGCTTTCTTCGGTGCCATCGCCCAATCGCCTTATCCAATCCGAAGAGAATCGCACGTGATAGCGCACTTCTTTCAACGATTTTGTGGCAATTGATGCTAAGGTCAGATCCTTACTTTTCTCTAATTTTTCCAATAACAATAAATGATAGACGTCAAACAAGAAATGACGTGCCATCGTATAGGCAAAATCAGTGTTCGGCTGTTCCACCAAAAGGACGTTTACATATTCACGTTCGGTCCGGAGCATCGCTATGTCGTCTTCGGTTCTGCCATCTCCGGCAATCTTAGCCGCGTATTGATAATAGCTGCGCACCTGGCCCAATAAATCCAGGGCAATGTTGGTGCACGCAATATCGGTTTCCAAACTCGGCCCATGGCCACAAAGTTCGCCCATTCGTTGACCCAGGATTAGGGAGTTGTCGGCGATGGTTAGGATGTAGTTATAGAGATTGTTCATTGTTCTTTTTTGAAATCGAAATCGAAACCCAAATCGAAATCGAAGGAATTAACTAAATCTTTTAATTAAAGAAACTACAATTCTGATGAGTTCATCATTTTCATTTCTTATTGTTTTAATATCGTTCGAATTTATGAGATTCGCTTTAATTTGAATATTCATATTCCTAAGCGACTCCCGTAATTCTTTCAATGTAATCCTAAGCTTATTGACCCTGTCTTTATTAGAACCTGCTCCTTCAAATTCCCCAAAGTTCAATGCTGCTGAGCAGGCAGATCTAATGAGTTGTTTTGTAAGGTAATCAGCAGCAAAAGATGTCGGTTGCTCTGGAAACATAACAATAACTGAAGCTGCAAAATCTTCAAATCGACTGTCTAAGTTGTATTTCTTCATTTTTTCGATTTCGATTTCAATTTCAGTTTTGATTTCCCGTTACATATGCTCCACTTCATCCGGCAAGTCATAAAACGTCGGATGGCGGTATATTTTATCTTTTGCGGGTTCAAAAAGCTCTTCGTTGTGATCGGGATTTGAAGCGGTGATGTTTTTAGATTCCACCACCCAAATGCTCACGCCTTCGTTGCGGCGGGTGTAAACATCGCGTGCATTTTCAAGCGCCATGCTTGCATCTGCTGCGTGGAGACTTCCAAAATGACGATGCTCCAATCCGTTTCTGCTTCTTACGAAGACTTCCCAAAGGGGCCAATCTTTCTTTTTATTGTTAGACATGTTTTTTTAGATTTTAGACGTTAGATTTGAGATGTTAGACCTGAGACGTAATGTGTAAATTTTCTCACGTCTCAAATCTCAAGTCTCATATCTATTCTTAACTTGATTTTGCTATTTTTCTATCTTGACTCTTTTCAGCATACACCATTGCGGCATCGCGCACCCATTCGCCTCTTTCCCAAGCGCCAACACGGGCTTTCATGCGTTCTTTATTCATCGGGCCGTGGCCTTTGACAACTTGCCAAAATTCATCCCAATCGATTTCACCGAAGTCGTAGTGACCGCGTTCTTCATTCCATTTCAAATCGGGATCGGGAACGGTGATTCCAAGAATATCGGCTTGGGGAACGGTTTGATCGATAAACTGCTGACGCAATTCGTCGTTGGTCTTTCTTTTTAACTTCCACTTCATCGACTGCGCGGTGTGCACCGATTCGGCATCTGTTGGACCAAACATCATCAAGCTGGGCCACCACCATCTATTAAGTGCGTCTTGCGCCATCGCTTTTTGCTCTTCCGTTCCACGACAAAGCGTAAGCATAATTTCATAACCTTGACGCTGGTGGAAACTCTCTTCTTTACAAACTCGGACCATGGCTCGAGCATACGGTCCGAATGACGTGTTGCACAACGGTACTTGATTGATAATCGCTGCGCCATCAACTAACCATCCAATAGCACCGATATCGGCCCAAGTAATGGTTGGATAGTTGAATATCGAGGAATATTTCGCTTTTCCACTGTGGAGTTGTTCGTACATCTCCTCTCGGGAAATGCCTAACGTTTCGCAAGCAGAATATAAGTATAGTCCGTGACCGGCTTCGTCTTGGACTTTTGCCAATAGGGCTACTTTTCTTCTCAAAGATGGCGCACGGGTAATCCAATTTCCTTCTGGCAACATCCCGACTACTTCCGAATGGGCGTGTTGGCTTATCTGACGGATATGTGTCTGTCGGTATTTCTCCGGCATCCAATCTCTCGGCTCAATCTTTTCATCCCGCGCAATGCGCTCTTCAAAGATTTCTTCTAAGCTTCGACTCCGCTCAGCGCTAGTGTTCTTTATTTCTTTTTCGCTCATAATTTTAACTTTCTCAGACCTGACAGGTTTTAAAAACCTGTCAGGTCTCATTATTTTTTAAACATCAAAATCCACTTTTTGCGTAAGTGAAAACGCTTGACAACTCAATACAAAGTCTTGTCTTAATTCTTTTTCGTCTAAGGCTTAATTTCTTAGCATCTTCACTTCTCCTTCAACAATCCACCTTTACACGTAAAAGCCAAATCGGCTCTCTAATTTAGCAACAACCAATCAGGGATTCCCGTTTTCACGGGAATTTTACACATCAAAATCCACTTTCACTTTTTGGGTAAGTGGAACGGCTTGGCAACTCAACACGAAGTTTTGCCCCAAATCTTTTTCGTCTAACGCATAATTTTTCAACATCTCCACTTCACCTTCAACAATCTCACATTTACACGTACTGCAAACGCCTCCCTTACAGGCAAAAGGCAAATCAGCTCCGGCAGATAACGCAGCATCGAGAATGTTGTCGTAATCTTTAGTCATCGTAAAGTGGAATTCCTTACCACCATCCACGATTGTCACTTCGACTCCTTCTACGTTTTGTTTTGCCAATCGAGCAGCTCGAGCAATGTCTTCTTCGGATAGTCCGGTGATAAACAATTCATAGTGAATAAGCTCCTTCGGAAGGCCAGCTTTCACCAGGTAATCGCTTACGTATTCGACCATTTTTTCGGGGCCGCACAAAAAGACTTCGCTGGTATCGGGAATATCGATGAATGTCTTGGTTAGCACATCCATCTTTTCATCGTCGAAACGACCATTGAACAATTCGATGTCGCGACGCTCTTGGGTCAGGAAGTAATAAATCTCGAACCGACCGAAATACCTGTTTCGAAGCTGCTCCAGCTCTTCCTTAAAGATAATGGAATTTGCTGTCCTATTCACATAAAACAATTTACATGTGGAATGAGGCTCTACTGCCAAATATGTTTTTATCATCGAAATAATGGGCGTAATGCCACTTCCCGCCGCAAAAAACAAATAGTTCTTTTTATTCTCCGGATCTGCTTCAACCCCAAAGGTGCCACTTGGCGCCATTACTTCGAGGGTGTCGCCAGCTTTTAGTTTGTTCTCTACAAAATAAGAAAACTTCCCTTCAGGAACGCTTTTCACAGCAACTTTCCATTCGTTTTCCAGCGGACTGGAACACAAACTATAGGTGCGGCGAAGGTCTTCTCCGTTATCCATCAGTCGGAATATCAAATGTTGTCCTTGACGGAATTTATATGCGTCTGCCAACTCCGCTGGCATGTCTAAAGTAATAACCGACGTATCGCTTATTTCCTTGTAAACATCCTTAACTTTTATTTTATTGAAATTTGCCACTTTGATTTTTTCATTTTATACAAGCAAAACTAACGCTTGTTAGTTAGAATTGCAAATTTGACTTCTTTGGTTTTATTTTTTAACGAAGATTGACACTATTAAGTTTAATTAGGAGCCAGAAGATTGTCCTTGTGTACATGTTCTTTTTGGTTAACATAATCCTATCCAACATCCTCTCATCATAATTTCTGTTACTTTCCCCTCACTCAACATATCGATAATCCTATATATCAATCTAAGATTAAACAATTCCTTTTATCAATACCGACACCATATCCTGCTTCAACACATTTACATCCAACTTGCCTCGCTTCTCTTGCCACAAGTATAAAGTTCGCAACGTGGAGAGAATGGAAAAGAGGATTACTTCAGGATGGTGTTGTTTAACCTCTTTGGCATCGATTCCTTGTTTGATTATTTTTCTAAAATTACCTTCATATCCGTCTCGCATCGCTATATAAGCGTCTAAATTTTCGCCTTCCAAATGCATCCAATCGTTCGTCAACGAAGCCATACCATCGGCGTAATTCACGGTCACATCGATGTGCAATTCTATTACATCTTTCAGCTTTTGTAAGGAAGAAGCGTTTTGAGCAATGATATTGTCCATTCCTTTGGTAAACTCAAGTGCCACTTCGAGGATGATCGCTGCGAGAATTTCTTGCTTTCCCGCGATATGGTTATAGAGGCTGGCCGCCTTCATATTCATTTCAGCTGCGATATCTCGCATGGAAACGGCATTGTATCCTTTTTCCCTAAAAAGTATCGCGGCCACTTTAATAATCTCATCTTTTCGAGAAAGTGTTTTCATCGGATGCAATATAACAAATAAGAGACAGAAGCTTCTGCCGGAATATCGTAATTTTGAACCTACATAAAACTTAAACACATGGGCTTTTTAGACTTTTTATTCGGCAACAAAAACAAAAAAATACAGGATTTCAAAAGTCGTGGTGCTATCATCCTCGATGTTCGAAGCAAAGGCGAATACGATAGCGGTGCAATTCCGGGATCTAAAAATATTCCACTTCAAAGTATTAACTCAAAAATTTCGACAATTAAGAAGTGGAACAAACCTGTTATTTGCTGTTGTGCCAGTGGCATGCGAAGTTCTGGGGCAGCACGTATTCTTCGGCAGCAAGGTGTTGAAGCCATGAACGGTGGTGGGTGGTTTGGTTTGAGTAAAAAGCTCTGAAAGTGAAGTCGAAGATGAAATCGAAAATGAAGAATTGAAAATCCGCGAAAATCCGCGAAATCTGCGTGACCACCAAGTGAAGCTGATCCCCTTACGTAAAAGCGCTGTATTTTTTTGCTGATAATTTCTTGAAAAGATAGCGAAATATCATATCACTCAATTTTAAGCAACTTCACTTTTAATGCTGTAAAAAACTTTAACGACATTTGAAAAATCGGGCTGAGGACGAAGGTGTAGAAAAACGTGGTCCAAAATACGGGTCCGCCCAAAAGAAAACCGATAACAAGGACAATACTCTCCACAATAATTCGGGCTTTTCGAACTGAAAATCCAGAACGCTCAGAAACTGCCAACATAAACCCATCGCGGGGTCCTGCGCCCACACCACCTGAAACATAAAGACCTCCTGCCAAGCCGATAATGAAAATTCCCAATACCAGAATCAGATAATCTGTCCAGGTGTTGCTCGGGTCGGGCAACCAATCTGTCCAGAGGAAAAAATCTAGAATCGGACCGATGAGCAGTGCGTTTAAAAAAGTGCCAATGTTGATGTATTTGCGTGCAGAAAAGTAGGAAACACCAATTAAAAGCAAGCCCACAACAACACTCCAAAACCCGATACTAATGCCAAAAATATCGAACAGCGCAACGTTCAACACATCCCAAGGGTGAAGCCCTAAGTATTGTACTTTCACAGTAAACGCAGCACCCAATCCGAAGAGGATGAGCCCAGCAAAGTAAAACGTATATCGAATGATGTAATTTCTCAAATGATAATTATTGAAAACAGCAAAGTTGTTTTTTACAGTGGCGCAAGCTACGAAATTATAGATGAATTAGAAGTTATAGCCCTGTGAACAGCAGTTAAAATGCACGATTGAGTTACAAGCGAATTTCCTTCAAATCATCTTCTTCCTCAATAACAGTCTTATTATACACCAACGTCCATCCCATAGAATGAGTAAGAATATAAATCTTTGAGAGCTCCGAAATTAGGCGGTTTTCGGCATTCGTTCGTAAGTCGGAATCTTCGATTTTTTGACGTAGCTTTTGTGTAACACGACGTCGAATCGTATTGTGGTCCGAAGCTTGGAATTTATTCAAGTAATCTTGTTGCACATCGTAGTATTCAATCTCGGGATAAATCGATAATTCGGGTTCGGGAATTTTGGTGATGGTGACGGTTTTTGCCACCTCATCGATTTCGGTTTTAATTTTTGAAAGGTCATAGGCGATGGTGGCTTTGGCATTGACCACAACCAAGGCTTTTTTTCTGGCATAAGTCACGCCATACAATAAATCACGACTGGCGCTATAATTGAAAATCTGGGAGTAGCTTCCTTCAGTAACAATCAGTTTCCCAACATTTTTTAATTCTTTCTGAATCAATGCGGTGCTTGCTTCCAATTGCGCACGATCGTCTCGTTTATGCTCGCAATAACGAAATGAGAAGACTACAACTAAGGTGAGAATAACTCCGAAAAGGATTTTTCGCATGGAAGATATATTAAAACTGATTTACAAAGGTAATTCTAAAAATAGGTTTCAGAAAAAGTTTGTTGCCTGCAGAGCGAAAGTAGGTTTCACGCAAAGACCGCAAAGAATACGCGAAGAACTCAGGTAATATGTTTCCCGCAGATAGACGCAAATGAGCGCAGATCTTTTAATTGCCTCTAACTTCTGCGAAAATCAGCGAAATCAGCGGGAGAAAATATTCACTTCCCAACTCGTTTTCGTTCCGACAGCAATCGGAATCGATTTCATCTTCATCCCGGCTCCCGAGCGAAGTCGAGGGGCTACAAATCATACTTCACCACAAACATCACAATCCGAGGCATCACCAAATACTGACTCGTAATATTAAACTGATCGCTGAAACTGTCGTTATTGAGCGATTTGGTGTTGAGAATATTGGTGGCGCGAACTGAAAATTCCCAAGGACTCTCCTTTTGCTGATAATACAGTTTTGCGTTGACAAAAGAATAGGTGTTTTCCACCGTCTTTTTATCGTTGGTGTAATGGTAGTATTCCCAATCGGCAATGAATTCGAAATTCTTTAAAAAATGAATGTTTACATTGGCAAACGGTCGATGGGTATAGAATGTCTGCACCACACCTCCATTGTCATAATCATTATTGATGAAGCGGTAGCCCACTTCGAAATTGGGAAACTCCCTGAAACTACTCAGAATACTTCCCGTATAATTCTGTGTAAAGCTTTCACTCGCACGGATTTCATTGTTAATTGTGTTATTGGTTTTGCTGAAAAACAGAGCAGTACTCGCCTTAAACTGAATTCGCTTGACGCGTTTACTGAAACTTCCCGTCGCAGAAAAAGTCTCATCGGGGAAATTACTGTCGAAATTTATCGGACTGCTCACCTGATTAATGCCCGCCAAAGTAGTGTTGGTTTTCACGGCATCGATTCTTCGGGTGTAGTTTAGATTCGCGCCAATATTGGTGTAGTTGAAAAGATTGAAACTGAAATAACTTAAATTATAGGTATGTGAAAGCGAGTTTTCCAATGCTCTGTTTCCTCGGAAAAGTCGGTTGTAATTATTGAAAACATAGGCTTGGGCATAATCGTTCACATCGCTGTATTCTGAAGTGATGGCATAATTAAAACGCAGGTTTTCGCTTTTCTTCAATTCCAAAATCACATTTAAATCCGGAAGCAATCGCCAATCGTTTTGAGAAGCAGTTGTGTTTAGCTGTTTGTTTCTAAGGTTGTAATTGTGAAGCGTAACTCCAGGCGTAATCGTGAACTTTCCGGTTTTGAGTTTGTAGTGAAGTCCCAAGAAAATATCTGAAAACGTATAGGCAACATCGTTATTGAAATCGTCGGCTTCAAAATTATTCCGATTGCCATTGTCTAAAATCTGAAAAATGCTCGAGTTGAATTTCTGATTGCTGTAAGTGGTTCCCAAGGTAAAATTCAAATTACTCACATTGTTGAGCACGTAATAATAATCCACTTTGGCATCCAACTTATGACTTTTTACGCGCTTGTCCTGATTGATATTATAACGATCTGCAGGTTCTAACGGATCGAACGTATCGGCATTGCTGTTGAGCGGATCCAAAGGATTTATCTGAGTAAAAACACCCCGAAAAGGAATGGAATCCTGAACGGCTTGATAAAACGGATCCTCATCTTGATAAAGATGTTGTGCATAGAAAGCGAAAATGTTTTTATCGTTCAACGTGAAATACGCATTCGCATTTTGATTGATGGAAAACGGTCTGTTTTCTTTTACTTCCGAAATGTCGTTTTGGTTGCCGCCAACGATCGAAAGTGTGGCATCGTCCTGACTTTGCTTTGAAGCTTTTGCCAATACATCGTAATCCAATTGAAAGTTGTGGTTGGGTTTATAGGTACTGCTCAATTTTAGCATGCCCAATTGGTTGCGTTGCTCGGTCTCGGCTTGGGTGTTTTCGGTAATTCCCGTTAAAATATACTGACGGATGCTGTTGTTGACCATATCGGTTTTATTGTCGCTTAAAATTGCAAAACCACTCAAGTCCAACTTTTCATTGACCGCATAACTGAAGTTTCCTGCAATGAATTTAGCATCGATTGCTTTCGCGCGATCGTTTTGTGCCATGGCAAAACCGAGGTCGCTATCGCGGATACTGAAACTGGTTCCGCCTCCGCGATTGAAGTTTCTAAAGCCACCCGTGAATCTGAAATAGTCCCGGAAGGTAAAGGGAACTTCTCCAATATTATTAAAATCGGTGAGCAGATTGATACTGTATTTTGGGCTGTAATAAAACAGTTTCGGATGCGCTAAATAGCGACCTTTATCGTCGCCATACCTATCGGCAATTCCAGCACCTGCAGTGACTTCCCCAAACCAGAAATTCTTCTTCCCTTCTTTGAGTTTGATGTTGATGGCCGTGTTGTCCATATCATTTCCAAGCCCACGCATCTGGTCCACTTGGTTGTAATTTCGAAGTACTTCCACTTTGTCCACGGCATCGGCAGGAATGTTTTTGGTGGCGAGTTTGCTGTCGCCGTCAAAGAAATCTTTTCCTTCCACCATTACTTTTTGAACGGTTTTTCCTTCTACTTGAATTTCGCCGTCTTCATTCACTTCAATTCCTGGCATCTTTTTCATCAAATCGCCAAGTTTACGTTCTTCTCCAGTTGAAAAACTATCGGCGTTATAAATGATGGTGTCTCCTTTTATGGTGACGGGCATTTCATAGACCAATTCCACACCTTCCAACTGACTTTCTTCTGGGAAGAGAATAAAATCGAGTTGCATGTTTTCTGCATCGGGAGTAACCTCTACAGTTTTCACTTCGGTTTGAAAACCGAGGAAACTGGCGCGCAACAGATAGGTTTCGCCTTTTGGAAGATCCAGCTGGAAACGGCCTTCATGATTGGTGATGGCATACGTTTCGGTATCTCCGGAAGATTGGATGCTGGCGATGACGTTGGCGAATTCCAATGGATTTCCGATGGAGTCTTTAATAGTTCCTCTTACTTTGATGCTTTGGGCTGAAAGCGAAAAAGAGAGGATTAATAATAGGAAGGTAAAGGTTTTGTTCATTGGTTGGTTTTTTACTGCTTTCGACAGTAATTTATATAACTCTTAAAGTTTTATATTGCCTATTTTTCTCGCAGAAGCCGCAGTGTTTTTCGCCGAGTACATAAAGAAATCATTATCTCTTTGCGTGCTCTGCGCCTACTCCGCGCACTTTGCGTGAAATTAATTTTCGATTTCTTTAAAACCCTCCGCCACCACGTCGACCACCTCTGTTCTGGAAGTTTTCGCGCAATTCTTCTGTTTTTTCTTTAACGATGGTAATATATTCTTCACGAGAAACTTTTTTCCCTCTTGTCGGCGGTTCGATTTTTTCCGCAGATTTTGGATTCATCACAATTTTAGAACACAACAGGGTTGTTCTATACACATTCAATTCCATAATTAAACCCGGCAAGCCACCATATTCTCCAGGACCGTTGCTGACAGGGATTTGAGGCGTAAACCAAGCCGTAACTTCAATTTCTTCCGGAATTTCAATCAAATCCATCGGGTCTTGAATTTCAGTGGTATCGGATTGCACCTCAGCATTTTCCTTTTCATTTTGTGCTCCTCGATTTTGTCTTGGACGCGCCATACTGAAATCATTAGGGTCTACTTTTTTCATCGCTGTTGCCTTGAAAACAATATACTCTCCGATTTGCTTCGACTCTTTGGTTATCTGCCAATCTAGATTTCTGATGGAATCGGTTACCAAAAATTGCTTTCCGAAGAATTCATTTTCCTCCAACAACACGCCTGTTTTAAGGTTTTTGTATTGGGGGCCGGGCGTGAAGCTTCCCATCATCATTCTAAAACCGCCACCCATCGGATTTGCATCCAATTTTTCTTCTTCCTTATAGATGGATTCGTCTTTATTGAAGGTCAGGATATAAGTTTTCTCGAGCATACTCTTCATGCGCTCGGCAATCATTTTTTTCATATCGTCGGTCAGTTCGCGGTTATTGCCAAAGGCGTCGAGATCGACCGTGGTTTTCGATTCGTAAAAAGCTTGTCCGCTGATGTTCTGGGCAAAACTTGTGAGTGAAAAGATTAAAAGAAATAGTGTTGTGTATATTTTCATCGAGCTTATATTTAAGATTATGGAATTTAGGATATTTCCTGTGAGTAAGACCGTTTAAAAACAAAAAAGATTAACGGTGATAGGGGAAACACAATAAATCTTTCAATGTTTATAAAATTCTCATCTATTAACTAAGACGATTAAAGATACACTTTGTTACTATCTGCAAATCAATTGCGGAGGATACGGGATTTGAAGTTTTCCATCATTTCGGCATTCTTTTGTTTCATAATGGCTTTAAATTCCTTTTGATTTACTTTTTTGCCTTTTCTCGGTGCTGTGATCTCGATTTTCTCTTCGGGATTTAATACAATTTTAGTGCAGAGGAGTTTCAGACTTCCATCTTGCACTTCCAAAATCAATCCGGGCAAACCGTCGTATTCCATCGGTCCGTTTTTGACAGGAATCTGGGGCGTGTACCACGCGATGATTTGTTTTTCCTTATCCTCGTTCCCCGAGCGGAGCCGAGGGGAATCTTCAGACTTTTCCAACTTGGGAACATAAGTAGCTTTAAAACAAACATAATCGCCAATAGTTTTGCTTTCTTTACTGAGTTTCCATTCGGGGGTTTCTATTTCATCTTTAATTAAGAATTGTTTTCCGTACAGTTCTTTCGAAATTGAGTATTCGTTTTCTTGTAAATTTTTATAATGGATTTCATCATCGCCCATCAGCGATCTGGAAATCGTGATACCTCCCTCTTTTAGATTAGGTTTCTTTAATTTGGGCTGTTTTCTAAAGATGGATTCCTCACCATTAAACTCCAAAATAAAATCATCGGTAAACGCTTGGTCCAACTGTTCGGCCAGTGCTCTGATCTGTGGATTTTCCATTTGTTTTTCGGTCAGTTCAGGTTTTTCAGAATTAATCATGGAGGTGTAATAGGCTCGACCATTGACTTCTTGGGCAAAGCCTTGATATGCCAAAAGCATAATAATAATTGAAAAGTAAATTCTCATTGTGATTAATTACTTTTTGTTGTTAATAAAAACACTGCCGTTATCATCCATTCCCAGCGTGTAAGACCCGATGCCAGATTCGCTTTGATTGTTCACTTTCGATTGGGATCCTTGACGATTGTTCAGCAACATTTTAATTTTCGTTATTTTTCCTGATGGGTTTCGTCTTAAGTTCTTGTAATCAAAATCGACATTGGCTTCGGCAAACTTGGCTACAATCTCTTTTAAAGAAGCATCTGAAGTGTTTTCGTCGATCTCAAATCGCAAGACTACAATATCATTGTTTTCATCGACACCAACGGCATGTTTATAATCGCCGTCTTTATAAACCTGAACACTTACGATCCTATTGACTTCAGATTGTTTTGCCCTTTCAATTTCGCGCTCTTTTAGGAGTTCATCTCGGGTACTCGATATTTCTTTTGACCTAATTTTTATCAATGAATCTCTATGAATTCTACGTTCAGCCTGTAATTCTTCCCGGCGATTTTGAATTTCCTCTCTTTCTTTCTCAATTTCAGCATGCACTTCAGATCGATTTTTATTTATCAGTTCGCGTTCAGTTTTTAGTTCTCTTCGGCGTTTTTCCAATTCCTCTCTTTCTTTCAAAACCTCATAGCGTACTTGAACTTCTATTTCACGGGATTTGTTTCTCAAAGAATCTCTCAGTTTTTTGCGCTCCCTTTCAAGATCCTCGCGGATTTGTGATTTTGTCGCACTTGGTTTCGCCTTGGATAATATAAAACTTGGGGTGTTTTCTGATGTCTTGGTGGTTTGTTCCTTTTCTTCATTTTTAGAAGTCTCCTCTTTTTTACTGGTAAAAACATAAAAAGCATCATTTTTATCTGAAGGGTTTTTTACAAATATTGCAATCTTAGAATCCTCTGAAATTTGAAGATAAACCCCTTCTGGCATAGGATCTATATTTAATTTCAAAAGCTCTTTGCCACGGCTTTCTGCTTGGATGACAGGTATATTTTGGTCATTATATCTTACCGCTTCAATTTTATAGGTTGAAGGAGGTATTTCTTTTATAGTTGTTTTTTTACCGTTGAAAATCAATACGGCATCTTCGTCATAATTTTTAAGCAGTGCATTTAGAATTTCGATTTCAGGATTGGAAATAGAATCTTTTTCAATTTGAGATGAAGTACTGGTTTTGAACTTCGTTACTGTTTCAATTTGAAAACTCATTAGAAAAACCATTATAAAGGGCAGCACCAATAAGACTTTCAAACGGTTTTTGTGATGTGATTTATTTTTATTGAGCATAAGAATTCGAATTTTAGTGAACGAATAAAAATTGTTTACAGGCAACGACATATTGTTGGGCAAGGCATGGCGCAACAAAGTCATTTGATAGGATTTTTTCGGAAATCGAGCTTTTGTGGTTTTATAATCGGCTATAAATTCTAAGTTTTGATCCATACGTTTGCTGTAGCGCCAAACCAGCGGATTGAACCAATGAAAAGCAATGAGCAGCTGACCTAAAAGAACATCCACACTGTGCCAGTTTTGAGCGTGGGTGGTTTCGTGTTTTAGAATCATTTCCAATTCGTCTTGTGTGTGAAGTGCTGGATTGTAAACCACAGTTTTAAAAAACGTGAACGGATTGGTCTTGAGATCGGTTTCGATATATCGAATCCCATTTTTTAAATATGTTTTTGGACGATAGCTGAGAACACGCTGCAATTTTATCAGACTGACAAAGAATTTTACCAAGAAGAAAACTATTCCCAAGAAATAGCAATAAACAAGGATTTGAGTGGAATCGATGGTTGTCCAAAATGAAGGGTTTTCCGTCACCACAGCCTGCGAAGCTGAAACATAATAATTCGAAGATTCAAGGCTCAACGTATCAACAACCATTGGGCTTTCTTCAACGACAATGGTTTTGGTAAAGGTTAAAAATGGCAAAGTAACAGCTACTAAAATTCCAGCAATCAAAAAGTATCGATTGAGCGTAAAAAAAGTATCGCGCTTTAGCAGAAACTCATAAACCAGAAAAAACAAACTGAGCAATGCCGTGCTTTTAAGTATATAAATTAAGGTTTCCATAGCGTGTTATTGTTTGTTGTTTTCGATAATCTTTAGAATTTCGCGCAATTCCTCAGCGGAGATCTTTTCCTTTTCAGCAAAAAACGAAACCATGTTTTTATAGGAGTTGTCGAAGAATTTCTTGGTGGCCCGATTCATAAACTCCGCACTGTAATCTTCTTGGTCGATTATCGGAAAATAACGGTAGGTGTTGCCAAAATCTTCGTGAGCCACATAATTTTTGTCTTCGAGTTTGCGGACAATTGTGGACACGGTGTTGTAATGCAAATCCTTTCCGGGCAGCTCGGCCAAGATTTCCTTGACGAAAGCCTTTTCCAGTTTCCAGAGCACTTGCATTACTTCCTCTTCTTTGTTTGTCAGTTTCTTCATGGTGAATCCTGTTTGTTATTATGTGTAAGCAAATGTATAACTAATTTTGTAGTTACGCAACTACTTTTATAGTTAAGTGATTTTAATAGCGTCGAGAATCTTTACTTTCCCTCAAAAACAAAAAAATCATTTCAACTTCCTCTTGTAAGGGTTATCTTCGCTTTTTAGTCAATGGAATTATGAAGCCCTACTATTTTTTATTGTTGTTGTGTTTTCATTTGGGTTTTGCCCAAACGGCATCGCTTAAAGAATCGAAACCTGTTGATATGGATCAATTCATCGGCATCGACAGTTATAAAAACACCTACTTTATAAAAGATCGGGTGCTTCATAAGAAAGGGAAAGAAGGAGATTTTAGATACAACAACTTGCAGCTGGGGCGCATTGCTTCGGTCGATATTATTAACCCATTAAAACTCGTGGTGTTTTTTGAAGACACCAACACTGTCGTTTTATTAGACAATAAGTTGAGTGAAATCCGGCGCATCAGTTTTCACGAGCTTTCCAATTTTCTCAATGCAGGCACGGCCACTACGGCAGAGAACAACAGCTTGTGGATTTTCAATATAGACAGTCAACAACTGGAACTATACAATTATAAAACGCGAAGTCAAACCACGGTTTCCCAGCCATTTCCAGGAAGGGTACTTTCGCAAGCCAGCAATTTCAACTTCTGTTTTATTTTGACCGAAAAAAAACTAAGAGCTTTTAATGTCTATGGTAGTTTTCTGAACGAAATTGATGTTGAAGGCTATGAACACATCGTTCAACAAAGCGAAAATGTCCTTGCGGTTAAAAACAACAATTTATTTTATATTCGCGACCTCGCCAAGCACAAAACGAAAATTAGCGAACCTCCTGTTCAGCTTAAAATGCCAGAACCCGAAATAACCATTCAGGATTTGCAGCTGACCGAAGAATTCCTATATATTTATGACGGCAAGAACTTGCACACTTATACACTAACCTTTCCTAAAAAAGAATAATCATGCACGTTGCGATTGCAGGAAACATAGGGTCTGGCAAGACCACTTTAACGAGTTTATTAGCTAAACATTACAAATGGGAACCCCATTATGAAGATGTTGAAGACAATCCCTATTTAGACGATTTCTACAACCAAATGGAGCGCTGGTCGTTTAACCTTCAGATTTACTTTCTAAACAGTCGGTTTCGACAGATTGTTGACATTCGCGAGAAGAACAAGGATGTTATCCAAGACAGAACCATCTATGAGGACGCTTATATTTTTGCGCCCAACCTCCATGCGATGGGCCTGATGACCAATCGCGACTTTGAAAACTACACTTCGCTTTTCAAACTTATGGAAAGTGTTACAGAATCTCCGGATCTGTTAATCTATTTGAGAAGTAGCATTCCTAATTTGGTCAAGCAAATCCACCAACGTGGCCGGGATTACGAAGCTTCCATCAGCATCGACTACCTCAGCCGCTTAAACGAGCGTTACGAGGCTTGGGTGCACGGGTACGACAAAGGGAAGCTCATTGTTTTGGATGTTGACAAAATCGATTTTGTAAACAATCCGGAACATCTGGGCGAAGTGATTACGCGCATTGATGCCGAATTGCACGGATTATTTTAAGACTCACATGTTATTCGTCTAAAGGCTCATTCTTAAACGCCTTTCCAAATATGCGCAACGATTCGCTGTGCATTA
>Ga0209075_1000556_pt1 | contig 36591 bp, 34 predicted proteins | sample Stecom2011_FD_187523 | JGI IMG/M metagenome (GOLD analysis project Ga0209075, IMG submission 187523) | Agricultural soil microbial communities from Utah to study Nitrogen management - Steer compost 2011 (SPAdes) (version 2) | ecosystem: Environmental > Terrestrial > Soil > Agricultural land...
AATGTTAGTTTCGTAATTGCTAACATTACCAGTAAATTTAATACTTAAGTTAAAAACAAAGCTGTCACTTGGTTTTGCGTTAGCTAATATAGCATCTATTTGTTGTTTATTGTTTGCTTCTTCATTGTTTATTGTTAAAGTTAGTTCCATACTATAATCACTAACATTTAAAGCAAACGGTTCTACTCTGTTCATATCAGTTATTGCGAACCACGCAAAAACTGTTGAGGCAAGCGCGATTAAAGTTAGGATTAAAAGTATTATTGATTGGACTGTTTTATTTTTCATTATCCTCATTCCTTTTAATTTCATTTAATCTTGCTTCTATTAGTGCTTCTAATTCTTCTTCACTAATTTCATTTCTTTTACTTTCATTTTTGTGTTTAACAACGTTATATATTTGATATAACATTGAAGCAAATAATATTACAATAATAACTAAGAGGATAATTCCTCTAAAATTAGTAAATGAACTTGCAATTCCAAATAAATAAAAGACATTTATTACTTTTGCTTGATATTTTTCTCTAGTTACTAAATCGTTAGTATCAAGAATGCTACTTTCATGATCTCCTTTAGTTACATAATAGTCACTATGCTCTTCAACTATTCTATGAACTTTTAAAGGAATCCCCTCTTCTTCTGATTGAAATACTACAACATCATTAATTTTTAAATCATCAAAATTAATAAATTTTACAATTATAATTGAACCTTTTTTAAAACTTTGAATCTCTGAACCTTCTGGTGCAACACCATCCATCGAATCACTTGGAACAAGTCCATATGAATATCCAAAGATATTAAGTAATTTATTATTTCTAATTGCGATTGTTCCAAATATTAAAACATACATTGTTAATAAAAATATTAATAAAGTAATTGTTTGTATGCTTCTTTTAATAATTAACTTAGTCATTGGTTACTACCTTTGTTTTGATGAATCTTTTTAATAAGTTCTTCATGTTTAAATTCATTTTTAATTGCTTCCTGTTCAGTCAAAATTCTTGCTTGTAAGAATTTTCCTTCAAGTAATTTTTGATAATCTTTCACTGCTTGGCTATATGTTTTATTTAAATCGTTATTAATTTTAATCAAATTAGCCTCATGATCAGTAGTTAAGTTTTCAATTCTTTGTTTTAATTGTTCATCTTGAACAATTTGTTCTTTAATGAAACGGTCCTTTAGACGTTTCATTTGTATTTCATGATCTTTTGCTAATTTTTGTAATTTAATTTCTAATTCTTTGTTTAATTCATCTTTAATTGCTTTGTAATATTTTTCTTCTTCAGCTTTTAATTCTTTTTGAAGTTCACTAATTTTTTCTAGCGCTTCTCTTTTTTCTATATCTAGTGCTTCGCGATTAGCTTTCACTTTATCGAAATATGATTTTAAATGTTCATCTTGTTTTAAAATCTCTTTTTTCTTGTTTTCAGAAAGCATTGCTTTTTCGATGTCTTTAGCAGTTAGAACTCTTTCTTTTTGGGACGCTTCAACTAATAAACTATCTAATTCTAATACTTGCTTAATTAATCTTCGTTCTAGTCTTATTTGTTCGTTGTAATCAACTTCTTTAACTTCACGAATTAATTTTGCAAAATGAAGTTTATCCTTTACATTATTAATTTGTTCAATTGGATTACCCCTTCTAATCAATCTTCTAAAGATATCTGGATCCACTTCAAATTCAAAGTAAGCATCATAAATATTATTAGTAATTGCTTGTAAATCGCGCATTGAACGTTTTAATGCTGTATCAGCAAGTTTTACATCACTGCTGTGACTATCAATTCTTTCTTGAAACATTTCTTTAAATTGATTTAAATAATATTCGTTAGCACTATTGTTTTCAATTACTAAATGATTTGGATCTTCTAATAAATCATTAGCATGAACTTTAACTTGTCTAATACCTTTTTTAATATGTTTCTTTTCTGGTATTTGATTATATTCTAAACTATTTTTCTTTTCGTTATAAGCAACAGTTGAAAAGTTGATTAATGCTAGTTGATTAATATTTTCTAAATATTTATCATCTAATGTTAAACTTTTCTCATCTACTTCCAAATCAAAAGCAAGCGTATTATATCTATCTAGAAATAACCATAGTAAATATACATTTTGATAATCAACGTTTTTTAAGATAATTGATGTTTTCATAATTGGTGCTCTAACTTTAAGTGCACCTTTTAAGTCTTGCATAAACTGACTATTATAAAAACTTGTAACAAGTTTATTTAAATGTTCAACTCTTTTTAATAACTTTTTATTATGTTCGTTAATTGATTTATCTTCTAAATCTTCTTTAATAGTTACATCTAAGTCGATTGATACATTAGCATCATTAATTGGAAAGTTAGTATTTAAAATTAATTTAGTACGTTGAAATGATTCAACATTTTCTTTAATTGTTTCATATCTTCTTCTAACAAAGAAGAATAATCTTTCAATTAAAGTCATCACTACCCTGTTTTCATAAGTTGCATAATCAATATCAGAATAAGTTGTAAGTAGTTTTTTAGGAACAATCATTCCTTTTTCATTAATCTCTTTAATGTTTTCAGAGTGTGAAGCTAAGTGTTTAACTGTTTGAGAGTTAATCTTTTTAGCTTTTTCCACTAAGACAACTTCTTCTTCATATTTTAAGCCACTCTTAGGATTAGCAATAATTTTATTAATACTTGGGAAGTATGATTCGACAGTGTCGATCCATTCTTCATCAAATATTTTAATTTCTTTAATATTTTTATGGTAAACAGTATTTTGACCACTTAAAAATTGTTCATAGAAGTTTTTCGGAAATAGATCATTTGATTCAATTGAATTAAAGTTTTTTAAATGTGTTTCAAAGAATGTTTTAAGTTCACTTTTTTTCACTAATGATCATCCTTTCACTTTTATATTTGTTTTTTAAGATCGTTAATATACTTAATTGAAAGTTTAAATTGTCCTTTACCAAACAAACGGTCTAAAACAATTAATAATTCATCAAGTTCATCTTGTAAGAACGGTAAGTTTAATGATTCAAACTTTCTTAAGATTTTATGGGTTACCATATAATCTAATCCTTCAATTTCACTTCTACCGCTTGCGACATAAACTGGCACAAAATCACTAATTTGTTTCATAATTCTATTACCAAAAGTTATTTTAAAGTTTTCAGCTATAAACTGATCAAGTTTTCTTAAGTTATCTAATGATTTTGGTGAAATAGGATTAACTGCTTTAGCCTCACTAAATAGTCCTACTAAATAATCATAGCTCATATTAATAGGCTCTGTATAAGGGGCATCAACATATTCAGCACGATGATTCATTTCAATTGGTGCGGCACGGTCATATACTTTATCTGTAATTGTAAATGTGGAGTCATCTTTATTAGCTGTTCCAACAAACCATACATTTTGAGAAACAAGTAGTTTGCCGTTTTGTAATCTTTTTGGATCGCCTGGTTGTGTGTCTGGAACGATATCAATTAGCCAATCTCCTTGATTTGGCATTTCCATAATTGATAAGAATTCAGCAAAGTAATATTCTATTCTTGCCAGGTTCATCTCATCAAGTACGATGAAATTAGGTTCTTCACGGTAACTTGACTCATATAACTTCATTAAGAAGTCTGATTCGTTAAACCTTTTTGTAAACTCGTTTAAGTAACCAATCATTTCTGTTCGATCACGCCATGATGGCTGAACTGAAATGATTGCTGATTCGTGTTGGAAAAACTTACCCATCGCATAAGGAAGCGATGTTTTACCAGTTCCTGAGATACCTTCTAAAATTATAATTTTTGAAGAAGCCATCCCGGCAAAATATGCAGCAATTGTTTGTTCGTTATAATAAAGTTTTAATTGTGATGCTGAATAGTAAATAAATCTTTTTACTAATGCTTGTAAGTTGATTGTGTCATCTTCAGTCATTAACACTGAAGTGAGTGCGTTTTTATATGTATCATCAACATTAATTAACTTTACAAAACGACTTTCAACTTTTTCTTTATCTTCATCATCTATAAACTCACTAAATAAATTAGGATTTAATCCAAATGCTTCCATTTTTAATTCTAATATTTTATTCTTTTCACTAGTTACTTCTACAACACGTTGTGAAAGTAATGAAATTTCTTCTAATAATGTTTCTTTTTCAATTTCTTTTTTATTAAAACGAATATATTTTCTTAAAAGTTGATATAAACGAATTAATATAAATGCTAGAAATCCAATATTAACAATAAATACAAATACTGCCATAAACCAATCTAGAAATGTAAATGTTTTACTTTGTTCTAGGAACAGATTTACATAGTCAACAATATTAAAATATAAGATATCAGCAAATGCTTTAAATATAGTTACTATAAAGTTCCATATATCGGTTGCTAGTCTTGTAATTACTTCAATATAAAAGCTGGCAAATCTATACATTTAATCCCTCCGTCCCAAAAAAATTATTCGTTTTCTTTATTTGTTTGTTCTTTTAATCTCTTTTCAATTTCAGCTTGAATTCTCGCTTCAATTAAATCTTCTTCCTCTTCAGTCTTCTTAGCAAGTTTCATTTTATACATAATGTTAAATGTGTAGATTGCTTGAATAACTAATACTATAAATACCGGTAAGATAATAAATACTGCAAATACAACTGGTTTTTGAAGTTGTATGAATAACCAACCAAGGCCTGCTACTCTTCCACCTTTGTGAACAGCATAAACATGAGATATTAATACTTCTTCAGTTTTTCCATCATCATCTTGATATTTATCCCCTTGAGTTGTAACTTTAGTAATTGTATCGCCGCTTTTATGTACTACTTTAACTCTATGGGTATTTAAAGCTTGTAAGTTTGTATCATAAAATGTTACAACATCACCCACTTTAACTTCTTGTCTTAAATCATCATCTAAAATTGAAACAATAATTAAAGTGTTTGCTTTAAATGGTTTAGCGCTGCCTTCAGGAACCCAATCAGGCATATCTGCATCCATTGAATCTGTAGCAACTGCAATGTATCCTTTACCAAAGACGTTTGGAATGCTTTGTGCTTTACTAGATCTAACTGTCATTATTGAAAAAAGTAATAACCCCGCTATAATAAGATAAAATACTATATTAAATGTAATACTTAGTATTCTTTTTTGTTTTGTAACTGCTTGTTTTTCCATATATATTCTCCTTTTTAATATAAACGTTTATCTTTATTATAGTATATTTATTAATAAATATCTATAAGCGTTATTTTTTTCAATTTTGTTTTAATACTTATTCCCCTTATTAGGGGAGATAGGAGAAGCCTATAAGAAGACTTCTCCTTTAAGAAAATTTGAGTTTTAAAAATTTATTATGCTAAACTAAATGCCATAGCAATTGATACAAACTGTTCTAATACAGCGTCAAATGCTTCACCATCATAACCTTCAAACCATACGTTAATTGTAATAGTTACCTCATTATAAGAGCCTTCTGCTGGTGCTGTTGTAAAATCAGCCACTGTTAATTGAGTTGTTCCGTCGGCTACAAAAGTTTTTCCAGGTACAACTGGTGTCCACCCTTCTTTTGGTTTTAAAATGTTATCTCTACCAGTTTTTTTAGCAAAGTATCGTAGGGCACCTTTTGTGTTATCTAAGTTAGATCCTAATGTGTTAATACCATTTACTTCTTTTTCATAAACTGTTGTATCTCCTTCAGTTACTACAAAGGCAATTCTTAATGCATCTGCCAAATCTGTTGTTAATTCTTGATTAACTGTAACACTACTACCATTTGCTAAAGTAAAATCTTGATCAGAAGTCCAAGTACCACCGCTACCTGTTACCAACAGGTGATTTAAATCAATTTTTGACGCTAACTTAGTTCTTAACTTAATATCAAATGTTAAAAAGTCTTTATTTGCAACTGCTGGTGTGTTATGTGTCATATAAATTGTTCCCGGTGTTGTAGTGTCATCATACTCATACTCATATCCTAAAAATAATTCTTTACCATCTTCTGATGTAACACCATCCATAATTAAATTTCCTGAAGTATCATCAGTATCTGCGTTTGTATCAAATTGACTTTCTAAGTATGCTTTAATTACATCTGAACTAAGTGTTGTATACCATGCATCTGTATCACCTAGTGAAATTTCTAACCCCTCTGATCCTTTAACATTAACATCAAATTGATCAACTGTTGCTGTTGTTCCCAGTGAGAACCACGCAAATGTTGTTGCTCCTAATGCTGCGAAAGTCAACACTAATGAAAGTATTGATAATAATGCTTTTTTAGATAAATTTTTCATAAATTATTTCTCCTTTTATTAAATACTTATATTCTTATTGAAGTCCGAAAGCAAGTGAAACTTGTAATGAACCATCGAATAATGCATCGTATGTATTACCGTCCCAGCCTTCTAACCATACTCTAACAACTACTTCGGCATAAAAATATCCATCAGTATCTGCTGGTGTTCCAAAAGTTACTAAATCATCAAAACTTGTTGCAGTTGATGCACCATTAACTGCTGTTATGATACCTTCATCCGGTGCTGTAAGTGTTCCTGTTAAACCACTCTTCTTAGCAACATAATCATGAGCACCCCTTGTTAAATTATAAGCGATATTTGTTCCTGTTGCTCCTGATTGGAAAATTGTTGTTTCTGTTCCTGTTAGAGAAACTCTAGCTCCATAATGTGGAAACACTTCCCATGAAGGAACATCTCCACTTAAATCATTTATTGTTGTTCCACCTTCATTAGTAAACATTGTGTCTGCTTCAAAAGTCATTCCTTCTGAATCTAATGTCAACTCAGTTAAGTTAAGAGTCTGATTTGTTAATTTAGTTCTAAAATTCAAAGTGAATTCTAAATAATCTGTATTGGCAACTGCATCAATTGTATTTACTGATGTCCCTGTCAAACCAGCCATTTTTAAGAATCCATCATGACCAGTTGCTGTTGTTACTGCCTCAAGTCTTTTTCCTTCAAAAACTCCATCGGTTCCAGTAATATAATCAGCCATTCTAGCTGAATTAAGTGTTGTAAACCAACCGTCTTTACCACCAAAGTTAATTTCTAACCCTTCTGATCCTTTAACGTTCACATTGAATTGTTCAACAGTTGCTGTTGTTCCAAGTGAGAACCATGCAAACGTTGTAGCACCTAACGCTACAAATGTAAGTACTAAAGAAAGTACTGCTAATATTGCTTTTCTTGATAATTTACTCATTTTCTTTTTCTCCTTTTTTATTTTCTATTATCTTTTTTTCTTTTTATTAATCTAACTTACGTTAGTTCAATACCTAATTAGATTTAAATGCTAATTGAATACTTATCTTATCACCTAATATTGCATCAAAGGAATCTGCATCCCATCCTTCAACCCATATATTAAAGGTAACCTTTCCTTTAGCATATCCACTGTTATCTACGTATCTAAGTGTTGTTATTAAGCTTTTATCGCCATCTGGTATTTGATACTCATCAAACTTAGTTAAACCATAAATAACTTTTGGTGCATCTGGAATTTCAATGTTATTGTTTCCAGTTACTTTTTTGAAATAATCAATTGCACCAAACTCTTTACCAAATCCTCTTGTTTCGTTTTCTGATAAATCAAAAATTTTAATAATTGGATCTTCTAACTCATATCCTGCGTTAGGACTCTTTTCAATAGATGATATTCTAATCGCATCCGATGCGTAATATCTATTAACACTTCCAGACTCTCTAATGTCTTCTAATTCTGGTCCGTACCAGAAATCATTGTTTGTTCGCCAATTAATTCCTTTTGAGATAATATATGTATGTTCTTCAAATCTTTTTAATTCATCATACAGAACTTCTTCTCTTTTAATATTGTCAGCTAAATAAACATTTCTTCTTGTTTCATTAGTTCTAAAATAAATATCAAATGAAATATAATCTCTATTTTTAACAATTTGACTGTTTTTTGAATAACCTGATTCAAAGGTTATTCCATCACTACTAGTCATATCTTTAAAATTAATATTTCTAATAATTTCATTTATTGAGGCTTCATCAATTTCATTTTTATACTCAATACCATCAAGTGATATTTCAAGTCCTGTTTTTGTTTTAGCACCAAACGATATATCATCGATAATATTAGTTCTTGGTAAGTTAACCCAAGCTAGTGAGACACTACCAAGTGTTACAAAAAGTATCAAAGTTACTAATATACTTGTTAATAACTTACGCATTAGATTTCACTCTCGCTTTCTTCACCTGCAAGATTAAATCTAATTCTAAGTCTTATAGAGCCACCAACCATCGCTTGTTTTGTATTATTTCCTTCTAACCAGAAGAATACAGTAATTCTTTTAACTTCCTTTGGCTCAAGGTTCTCAATAACTGGAAATTGATATTGTTGTTTTCCTTCTGTAATATTTCCAGAATCATATATAGTATTACCAACAATAGGTGCTCCATTTCCATCAAGTTCATAATCTTCAACAAACAATCTAATTCCTAATGCATCTGCTAAGTTATTAGTACTTCTAGTAATTTCAATAAAGTAAGCAACATTTAAAACATAATCAGTATCTGCACTTCGATCACTTTGATTAATTAAATAAAACTGATACATTCCAAACGTATGTGAAACATTGTTTCTCTTTTGGGTGTATGGACCAAACCACGAGTTATCACCATCATGAGTATTTCTTACATTAAAATCAATATCACCATCAGTTAATTCATCTAATCCATCTTCACTCATTGGATCAATCACTATTCTACTTGTTGGCTGTGAAAGGTCACTATATTTTGAAATCTCAATACCTCTAGCACCAAGTTCACTATCAAGTAGTAAATAGTTTGTTCCGGTGAAAAACCCAAAGTAGGTAACTATAACTAATGCTGCTGATAAAATTCCGGTAATAATTAATCCAAACAAAACAATTTTTCGATTTTTCTTTGGTTTCTTCGGAACCAAATAATCAGATATTAACATATAGTCACCTCCTAATCGTTGAAACAAAAAAGCCAGCTGTCATTAACTATGACAACTGGCTACCTTTAATAGGCCCTATAGCTTTGCGTCCTATTGTTACCAATAGTTTGCCTTTTACACTGGGATTCAATTCGCCTTAAATTATAACATATTTTTATACAATGTCAATTTTTTTGAATTTTTTGTCAGATTTTTGTAGTTATCTTGTGATAATGTCTTAATAGTTATCTTTGGATAATGTCCTAAAGAATGAATAAATAAAGTAAAAACAAGCTTTTTTCACTAATATATTATAGGCCAACAAAAAACAGTTGGTAAATCTAGTGAGGAGATGAACATGAGATTCAAAATTTCAGATGGGATTTTGATGAACTTTAGAAAGGATACTTAGTTTATGGAATATTTAGTTATTCTATGTCTAATTCTAGTAGTCTTATGGCTTCTAGAAAAAGAACGAAAATAAGTTAAGTAAATCTTTGGGTTCATCAAATCTCTAGAAAAAGAAAGAGCGGGGAGTGCAATCCTCGCTCTTTCGCTAAACTAAATCTTTGAGTTCATGTTAATTTTACACTTTTTCGATTAAGTTGTCAACATTTAAAACCTCACTCTTAATTGATTGTAATTATCTTGTGATAAAGATAGAAAATCAGTTAAGTTAAGACTTTTTATTCCAAATGAATTTATAAATAAATTAATTATTTTTCAGATTTTAAATACTCACTTAAATCATCTGCTGGTAAAACTTTAGAAAAATAATAACCTTGCCCATATTTAGCATTATACTTTTTAATCTTTTCAATCATCTCATCATCTTCTAAGTCTTGAACAATTAAAATTTTGTTTTCTTTTTCAACAAACTCTAAAATTGTTTCTAACATTTTCTCAGCTGCATAAGTCTTTTTACTTGTTAAGACGCTATATTTAAACTTGATTGCGTCAATATCCATTTTTTCAATTTGTTCTAAAGCATTAAAGTCAATCCCATATCCATCAATTGCGACTTGGAAGCCAATTGATTTTAATTTAAGTAAATTGTTATAGATTGTGCTGTTTTGATCAAACAGCGCAAACTCTTCAATTTCTAAAATAATTTTATTAGGATTTATTTTAGTCCTTTTACATATCTTTTGAAAATCCACCGCTATTTCATCATACATTAATTGTTTTGAACTAATGTTAATAGTTGGATGAACATTAAAACCCTCTCTAGTCCACCTGTGATAGTTTTGAATTAATTTTTCTAATCCCCATAGTCCAACCCAATAAATATCACCACTTTGTTCCATAATTGGCATAAACTTATTAGGAGTTAAAACACCAAGCGTTGGATGGTTCCATCTAATAAGAGATTCAATCGCAAAAACTTTTTTAGTTTCGATATTAACAATTGGTTGATAATAAAGAGTAAATTGATCCTTTTCCATCGCATCTTTAATTTGGAAGTAATAATCTGCATTTTCTGTTTCTTCTTCGATTGCTTTTGAGTAAACATTTAAACTATTGCCACCAGCCTTTTTAACTTTATACATTGCTAGTTTAAGTGATTTAATTAAAGCATCAACTTTAACACCATGGTTTGGAAAATAAGCAACAGCAATTGAAGCAGTTTGGTCTAAAACTGTATGTTCATATAACTTTATCGGTTCTCTAAATTGTTCTAATAACTTTTGACCATATAGTTCAACATCACTTCTTTTATACTTATGATTCATTAAAACCAAAAATTCATCTCCATGAAATCTTGAAATTTTAACATCACTTGGTAACACATTTTTTATCCTATTAACAACTTCTTTTAAAATAACAGCAACCTCTTTTTCATTAAAGGCGTTTCTAAAGTTATTAAACTTATCTAAATCGATATATAAAATCCCAAATGTATTATTAGTACCTATTTGTGAAATATAGGTTGCTATTAAGGATTCCATTTCTACTTTAGAAATAACACCGTCAATTTTATTTTGTTTTGCAAAACGTTCTTTTTGCATTTCAAAAATAACTTTTTTAAACAAAAAATAACTTGCGGTTATAACTAACCCCACAATAACTATTGTTAAAATAGTCGCTAATACCGGATTATCTGCTAGTGCTAAAATCATTCTTCTACCTCCCCTTCATTACTATGATTATATTTTTTAATTAATTCATACGCTTCTTTAAATGTAACAGCCTTAGATATTAAGTATCCCTGAATAATATTAGCATTATTCTTTCTTAAATGATCATTTTGAGCCTTTGTTTCAACTCCTTCAACAATTACATCTAAATTAAGGCTCTTAGCTAGATTAGTGATGAATTTAACTGTTTCTCGTTTAAATTTATCTTGTGGATAACCTATAATAAATTCTCTATCAATTTTAATTGTATCAATGTTTAATTGTTCTAAATACTTAAGTGATGAATAACCCGTTCCAAAATCATCTAAATGGATATGGACACCATGTTTCTTTAATTGACGAATCTTTTCGTTAATTAAAGTAAAGGATGACATTAAAACTGTTTCAGTTATTTCGATAGCAATTGAATTAGGTTTAATACTGTATTTTTCCATTTCTTCAATAAACTCTTGTACAAAACCAATTTGTAAAATTTGCACCGGTGAAACATTCATCGCTATAACAATATCTTCCCCTTCTAACCTTTTAGCAAGTTCAAAGGTTTTTCTCATTGTTATTCTACCAATATCAATAATATAGTTGTTAGCTTCAGCTAACTTAATATATGTTTCAGCTGAAACATATTGATATTTTGGATTATTCCATCTAATTAATGATTCAAAACCTACTATTTTATTAGTAACATTATTTAATTGTGGTTGTAGATACATTTCAAATTCATCATTTTCGATTGCTTTTAATAAATCTTCTTCCATTGAATTTATGTTTTTATAATAACTTTCAGTAGTTTGATCATATACAACAACTGACTTAGTCGCAAGGGTTCTTGCAAACTCAGTTGTTTGGTCTAAGTTTTTATAAACATCAACTGCTGAAAGTAATTTAGTTCTTTCATCTGTATTATAAATCCCAAATCTTATATCAAGTGCCAGCAAGTTTTTATCTGTCATCTTATGTTGGTATTTCTCAGATATTTTTTTAGACCAATTTATAATAATCTCATTAGATTTTAAATCTTTAAATACTAAAATAAAGTTATCTATTTTAGTGTGAAAAATATTAAAATCTTTAATTGGTGCATCTTCTGATAAATACTTACTTATATCTTTAATTAATTCATTTGCCGCATTTTCACCAATTAATCTATTAACATTTTTAAAGTCAACAATGTTTAACATTAAAAATGTATATTTAGTCTCACTTATACTTATATTACTAATAACTTCTTTTGTAAATTCTAAAAATGAGTTAAAGTTAGGAAGATTAGTAACTTCATTAAATAACGCCAGATTTTTATATTTACTATCATCACTAATACTTGCTTGTTTTATTCCTACTAAAGCATATCCTAGCCTTGCTTTTAGTGGAATAAAAGAAATACTAATTATTTTATCATTTACAGGAATTGTTCCACTTATTATATTTTGTTTCCTTATTAATGATATTAATTCATCAAGTGGATTTATAAAAATATTGTTTAACTTTACAATGTTTTTATAACCTGGATAATCTCTTTTAAATGTTTTATTAAATCCTTTTACTTTACCTCTATTATTAATATATATAATAGGTGGTTTATTATAATAAATATTAAACCTATTAACTTCAATATCATTATATCTTTTAGCAAGCACGAAAAGCCCTAATACAAATGATAAAACTAAAACAGTATATGCGCTAATTGTTGTAACAATGAAGATATATAAAACATCTTTTGTCTCATTAAAGACGGAAATCTCAGGATATATAAGCAATAAGACTTGTTCATTATCTAACTTTTTAACACTCGCAAAGACTTCTTCACCTCGAACTTTGGTTAAAATTCCTCCTACTTGATTATTTATAATAAAATCTTTTAGTTTAATATCATCGTCATTTTCATAATTAACAAAATTAGTTAAATTTGTTATATTATGCGGATTATTATTAACTACAAAAAACCGTCCCGTTCCATCCATAACAACAAAATTATCGATTTTGTTGTTATCGATAAAATTATTTAAATACTCAAGCGCATCAATTAAAACCATCAAATTATAATTTTCATAATAATAAACTAAGTGTGATTTATTAAAAAGTTCATCTTCTATTTTATTTTTTAATAGATCATTAAGTCTATAAAACATTATTTCATTATCTTGCAAGCTTATATTATCAATTAAGTATGTGTTACCGTTAAAGCTTAAATAATTGTTTTCAAAAGATAATGTTTCATTTATTTTAACACCACCTTGTAAAACTGCATCATTTAAGTCTAAGTTATCATTTAAATATCTTTTAACTAATTCATAGTCGTTTGCTAGTGATAAACTAATTGAGCGTTCAGTATGTTCTGTACTTTTATTAGTGTGATCAATTTCTGCTTCCCTAAACGTATTTTCATAGTAAAAGTAATTAACACCAAAAAGAAGCACCAACAACAAGAAGCTTAATATTCCAATAACTATTAATAATCTTTTATTTCTTTTTATCATATTTTCACCAATATATAAATATCATACTTTTTATTATACTATAATATTATCACACTTTTGTTTATTCACACAATATAGCAAAACTTAAGAATTTTGATTTTTTAAAAAAATCGGCTTAAAATTTGACTTTCACCCTTAAATAAAGTAAAATACTATTTGGTAAAAAAAGCAGGCCAATAATTGTAATTAACAGCGATCCCTACTTAGATGAAGCCCTTAGTAACTTTTAACTGCTTTAAAGTGAACAGAACATCGGGATACATTAGTTTTAAATTATCGGATACTTTTTAACCTCAAAATATAAAAAGGAGGAAAAAGTTATATGTCAAGATTTAGAGGATCAACTTGGAAAGTTTCAAGACGTTTAGGTTATTCAATTTCTGAAACAGGAAAAGAATTAAAAAAACGTCCATTCCCACCAGGACAACATGGTAAAAGACGTACAAAACAAAGTGACTACGGTCTACAGTTAGCTGAAAAGCAAAAAGTGCGTTTTACATATGGTGTAAGTGAGAAACAATTCAAGAAAACATTCGACGAAGCTAGTAAAATGGGCGGAGTTCATGGTGAGAACTTCTTACAATTATTAGAATCAAGATTAGATAACGTTGTATATCGTCTTGGTCTAGGAAGAACAAGAGCTCAAGCACGTCAATTAGTAAACCACGGTCATGTCTTAGTTGATGGTAAAAAAGTAGATATTCCATCATATAGATTACAACCAGGACAAACTGTTTCATTAAGAGAAAAATCAAAAGACTTAGTCATTGTTAAAGAAGCTTTAGAAGCACAATTTAACAGAGTTGATTATGTTTCATTTAATCCAGAAACAAATACTGGTGTATTCTCAAGATATCCTGAACGTAATGAATTCTTACAAGAAATTAATGAACAATTAATTGTTGAGTTCTACAACAGATAATATGTATTTTAGAAAAGTGTTTCTTAGTTGAAGCACTTTTTTATTACTTTATATTTGCGAATAATTCGCAAATATAATTTGTTATGCTATAATTCATTTGGTGATTATATGATTAAGTATATAAATGAAAATGAACTAACTGATATTTTAAATAATAACACTAAACTTATTATGGTGTTTGCTAAAGGGATAAATTGTAGCGTTTGTCACGCTGTTGAAGACCGCATTAATAAGACATATCCTAATAAATTTAATGATCTTGATATTTATTATTTATTAGTTGAAGAAAACCCTAATTTTAGAGGTCAACATTTAATTTTTTCATTTCCAACTATTCTTCTTTTTGATCGAAACAAAGAAATCCATAGAGAATCCAGAATTATTAATTTTAATAAAATGGAAAGGTTAATAAATCTTTATTACAGTTAAAGAAAAGTCCTAATCTCTAAATAAGAGGTAGGACTTTTACTTTATATTTTTTTAATTTTATCGATTATTCTATTAATTCTAAAATCATGAAGCTTATTTTCTACTGTTTTTAAATGTCTATTTAAAACAAGTTCAGCTGCATCTAGGATCTTTTGGTTTGCGGTTGTTATAACGTTGGATTGTTTAATTATTTCATCTAGTTGGGTATTAATATGTTTAACTGAGTTATCTAATATTTCAGCTTTCATTCCTTCAAACTCACTTAATATATCTTCGAAATCTTTAAACTTGATTCTTTGTTCTTCTTTGGCAATTAACAACTCTTTATAGTTCATACCAAAGGCTGTTATTATGTTTAAAATTGTTAGGAAATATTCTGGTCTTACAATAAACATCTTTTCATAGTCCACTACTTTTTTAATCGGTAAATCATTACTTACATCCATCCCTATTTCACTTACTAAAATTGCATATTCTATTTCTTTATTGTTACGGTCATTATCTAGTTTTTTTAACATTCTATCTATTGGTTGTTTATTAGGAGCAAGTGGATCTTCACTCTTCATTTCTAAAATAACTGATGTTAATAATTCATTTTCTAATTTTTCTTCACTAGCATAGACTTTATAAATAAAATCCGCTTTAGTTCCTTTAATAACGTCATTGTCTTTTTGCCATGTGACGTTATTAAAACCAGCAAGTGCTTGGTTATTAAATTCGTTATCACACCAAGTTTCTAAATCTTCACCAATTCTTTTAACGGTTAGACTACTTCTTTCTCTTCTTAAGTTAGCAAGTTCATCTTCTAGCGTTCTTAATTCATCTTTGTGTTTTTCAGATATTTCCATTATTTCTTTATCTTTATTTAAACTTAGTCTTTCAATTTCATTTTTTAAGTTATTAGTTAATCTTTGAATTTCGATTTCTTTTTCATTTAACTTTTTATTATATTCTAAATCTTTATTTACTTTAGTTAACTCAATTTCAGATTTTAACTTATTTATAGTTTCATTATATTTAATTTCAGTATCTTTAATTGTACTTTCTTTAATAGTTTCTATCTCTAGTTTAAGTTTTTCGTTTTCAAGCATTAGTTTTTCTTCTGCTTCTTTTATTTTTAACGCTTGTTCCGTTAAAAGATTTTCTTTTACTTTCAATAATTCTTTTTCATATACTTCATCTTTAGCATTTTTAATGCGTTCTAAAATAGGGTTAGTATCAACATTAATAATATCCCTTAAATCAACTATATCTCCTTTTAAACCCTCTTCTTCTAGTTTTAATGTATGTTCATTAATAATACTTACCTTTAACTTTTTCAATTGATCCACCTCTTATTAAAATTTTATCATATTAAAGGTTATTTTTCTATTCTATTGTTATTATGCTATAATTAATATAAATAATAACTAGGGGGAATTTAATGTTAGTAACTGTAGTACTTGCAAGCGGAAGAGGAACAAGACTTAGACCTCTATCAACAGATGAGCGTCCAAAACAGTTTTTAGACATCATTAGTGGTAAGTCTTTAGTCGAAGATACTATTGACCGTGTTAAAAATATTGTTGATAATGATAATATATTTGTTGTTATTAATGAGAGGCAAGAAAATCTCGCAAGAACTTTATTAAACTTCTTGCCAGAAGAAAATTTAATTGTTGAACCACACATGAAAGAAACACTAGCATCTATGTCACATAGTGTTAGTTATATATCAAAAATTAAAGGTGATGATGTAACTTATTTGTTTTTACCTAGTGATCATTACATTAAAGAAATTGATTTGTTTGAAGTAAGCATTAAAGAAGGTCTAGATTTATTTAATAAATATAATAACTTTGTTTTATACGGTCTTCCACCAACTGATCCAAATCCAAATTATGGTTATATTAAAACTACTAACTTAGATAACAACCACTTAATTACTGATTTTATTGAAAAACCTAAATTAGAAATTGCTGAAAAGATTTATAATAAAGACAACTACTTTTGGAATAATGCGATTATGCTAGCTAATAAAGAATTAATTTATAACGCAATTAGAAGCGTCCTTCCTACTCAACATGAACTCTTATTAAACTATGATAGTGGTTTAATAACAAAAGAAGACTTCTTTAACTTAACCCATGTTGATAACTTCTCAAGAAGCATCTTGGAAAAACAAAGTGGGATGATGTTAGTTAAAGCTCTGTATACATGGTATGATATTGGAAGTTTTGAAGTTTTATTCCACGTGTTAGAACTACTTAACAAACATGATGAAATAGAAAAAATAAAACAGTTAATCAAATAAATTCAAAGCCATAAAACAAATAAGTTTTACGGCTTTTTATTTAAATTATTGTTCTATATTGAACTTTAGTAAATTAAACTTCAATATGGAGTGTTTTTGTTGAGTCTTGTTTGATATTCACTTGATTTTCATCTTTTCATCTCACTTTTTTTCAATTATTGCGGATTTGTTACTTGGAACCTCCTAAAAGAAAAAGGCCTTTAGCCTTTGTTCTTTTAAGATAATTTAATTTTTTTGTACCAATCAATGCTATTTTCTAATACTTTGTTATTGATTTGATGACCTGAAGTTTTTAAAACTTTTACATTTGCGTGTTTATCATTTAATCTATTAATTAATGTTTCCATATTACTAAAGTTAACATATGGATCGTTTTCAGCCGTTGATATATAAATGTTTTTTCCTTCTAAGTTATTAAATCCTTCATCTTTATTTATATAGTCTGGACTATATAGTATATAGTTATTAATAATTGGGTTTGTTTGGATTATACCGAGTGCGATATTAGCGCCATTAGAAAATCCTACAATTGTAGAATATTCTAGTTTAAACTTATATTCCTTACTAAAGTTATTAATTGCATCTATTAAGTTATTAGTTTCAAATTTATAGTTTTCTATATTATAAAGACCAATTCCATCTCTTTTGAAAAATCTATTCATACCGTTTTCTACGACATTACCTCTAATACTTAAGATGTTAGCGTCTTTATCAATTAAGTTTGAAAGACTTAACATTTGTTCTTCGTTACCACCAGTACCGTGTAACATAATTAAAGTATCAGTACTATTTTTATTTATATAAATATGTTTCATGTTTATAACCTCTCTTTTGCGATAAAACCAATTGTTTTTAGTGATTTTTGTAGTTGGTCTTGTTCTTCTTTAGTTATATTGTTAAAAATACTTTTTAAATTGTTGTAATGATTTGGAAAAATTGCAGTTGCTTTATTAATACCTTTATTAGTAAGTGAAACAAGGGATATTCTTTGATCTTCAGTTGATTTTTCACGTTTAATTAAATCTTTTTTCTCTAACTTATCTAAAATATAAGTCAGTGATGAATTAGCAACCAATACTTTTTCTTTTATTTCATTAACTGTTAATCTTTCTTTGTGATATACTACTTCAAAAACAGCAAACTCATTTAAATCAAACCCAGTATTTTCAATATCTTTCTTGATGTATTCTATTAAAGCGTTATGCGCTTTAAAAAGAATAATCATTGATTTTAAATCTTTTTTGTCTTCTTTTAAATGACTAGTCATTGAAGTATTCCTTTTTAAATTCTTTATTACTTCTTACTGTATCAATTGGTCTTACGACACTTTCAACATATTCACGCATATTTCTAAATTTAGGAGGTAGTGCTAGAGTTTCTCCTAAGATTTCATATGATTCTTCATCATCGATAAACCCTGGTTCATCGGTTGCTATTTCGAACAATACGTTTGGGTATAGTCTTGTATATATTGATTCAAAATAAAATCTGTCAACATAGCCTGAGTTTGGTGCACCAAGGCGATTTAATCTATTTAGCCATGCGTGTAATTCTTCAGTTGTTTTCACTCTAAATGCGATATGGTGAATTCCACCATAGCCTTGGTAACTTGCATCATTTGAATTATCATGATAAATGATTAATGATCCCCCATTACCACCTTCACCCATTTCATATAGGTGGTAGTTGTTTTCTTCTTTTGTTTTACGCATTAAAAATACTTTTTGTAAAATGTTATCCATACTATCTATTCTTGATACATTAATAAATGCTGCTCCTAGCCCAATAATTGCGAATTCATTTGGAACCGGACCTTTTTGCCATGGAGTTCCTGGTTTTACACCTTGATCAAATTCATCAGAAAAGATTGCGTATTGTTGATCATCAAAGTCATTGAAATAGATAACTTTTTTCCCTAAAAGAGTTTCTATTTCACTATGTTCAACATTGTAATGTGTTAATCTTTTTAACCAGTAATCTAGCGCTTTATCATCTTTAACACGGAAACCTGTTCTAGATATTTCGTTATTTCCATGAACAGCTTTAGGTATTCCTTTAAAATCAAAAAATGTTATATCTGTTCCCGCATTTCCTCTATCATCTGCAAAGAATAAGTGATATGTGTTAATATCATCTTGATTAATTGTTTTTTTAACTAATCTAAGTCCTAAGACATTTGTATAAAAATCATATATTTTTTCAGCACTTGATGTAATTGCTGTTACATGATGCATTCCGCCTAATTGTGTCATTTTAATTCTTCCTTTCGATTTTCTTTAAATTGCCATCTTTATCTTCTAATTGAATTGAATCAACTAAAGAAGATACGCCACCTTTAATACTATCAATATATCTTCTTCTAAGTTCTGCTCTTTCGTTAAACTCATTTTCTGTCAAGTCTCGCTCTTTAGCAATCCTTGCTAGTTCATTAATTCTTTTAAGTAAAGCATCGTGATTATAATATATTTCATATTCTTCTTTGTTTTTATATTTGTAAACTTTTAATTCTTTAGTTGGTTTTACAAATACCGGAATTAAATGTTCTTCTAACTCTGATCTTTTATCCTCAAAGTGTTCTGGTAAGTATAACTCTTCTGCCTTATCATCGATATTACTTATTTTAAAAGTAGGCTCTTTTGTTGATAGTTCAATAATTGTCCCGCCTGGTTCTCTAAAGTATATAGCACTGAAGAAGTCTCTGTTTCTTATATCAGATACATTTATTCCTAACTCTTCTACTTTTATTTTAAAAGCTTTTAAATCATCAAGTGAATCAACAGATAGAGCAATATGATGAACAGTTCCAATTGACAGTCTACCACGTTTAAAAGTCTTTTTAGCTAAATCTAAGTATTTACCAATTTCACTTTCAAATTCGAAACGGTAAAACCTTGTGTTTTCTTCAAGTAATTTCATACCTAGTATTTCTTCAAAGAAAGTTTTACTTTCTTCTGGTTTTGTTGAATGAATAAGTGCTCCATAAAAGCCTTTGATTGCTTCTTTTGAAGTAATTCCGTTATATTGATAACTATTTACTTTACCACTACTATCTTCAACTAATTCATTTTGAATGCCAGCATCATCTAAAAAGATGATGTGGGATTTACCAAATCTAACTACTTCAGTAAATTCAACTTTAAATTCGTTTAATCTTCTTTTCCAAAAATCACTACTGCCTTCTGGAATAATATAATATATACTATTAACTTGTCCGCCACCTTTAATACCTTCTTTTAAATCTCCTACATATGGAAATGCAGTAATGATTGTTCCATTGTCTGCTTCATTATTACCATAATAAAAATGGTATGTATAAGCATCGTCAAAGTTAACTGCCTTTTTAATCATTCTAAGTCCTAATAAACTTGTATTATAATCTATATTGTTTTGTGGGTGTCCCACTAAATTTGATATATGATGTATTCCTTTTACTTTCATAATTTATCACCTCATGCACCTATTATATTTCGAATTCGAAATAAATTAAAGTAATATGCTCCGAAAAAAACAAGCACATGAGTGCTTGTCAGTAATTTAAGTATTTTTCGTTGTTTTAAAACATATATCTTTGTAGTCATTAATTTTATTGATGCTATTTATTTACTGCATGAGTATAGAAATCAAAATCTTTATCTTGACATTTGTTCTCACAAAATCTTTTACCCCATATTATTTTCATTTGCATCTACCCAGTATCTTATATATACTAAGTCATCTAAAATATCCCCAAATCTAAATTCATATTGATTGGTCACTATAACTTGGACTCTGTCACTTTCATAATTAACAATTGCAATTCCAATTGTAAACATTCCTGTATAATTTGAGCTTTGTACAAATTTTCTTGAGATTGTAAATGTTTCAGAATAAGTAAATGTTGTTTTCCCTCTAGCACCTAAAAAACCTGAGGGCTCATAACTAGCCACATACCCTTTATCTAAAAATTCTTCAACATTATATTTTGCTAGAATTTGCAGATTGGGAATAGATTCAAGATTTTCATGATAATCATCAAATCGACCATATTCAGAATCAAGCCAATGTGCATACAAAATTATATCACTATTAGTCGATGTTACAAATCCAAGTTCTTCCGGATCAGCAACATAATCACTATTTAGTCCGAACGAAATATCAAATGTTATATCATCAATGTTAAAAACAATTTCCTCAGACAATACACCAAGCATAAATACTTTTACTTCTTCTGTACTTCTTCCATTATGACCAATATTTATTTCATCAATAACCTTGTTTTTACCACATCCTGTTAATATCAAAATAAATGATAAAATAAGTACGGTTAATATTTTTTTCATTGTAAATTTTCACCCCTTCAAAGTTTTATAAATCAATTCTATTTAAATGTTTCCCTAAATATCACGTTTTATCGCAGTTTTTTAAGGATTCTATACAATATATAATTTATATGATTAATAACACATTGTATATTGTCAGTAATTTAAGTATTTCTTGTTTCTTATAAAAGATAAATAAAAGATTTGAAATAATAAATAAATTCCAAAAACTAAGAAAATTGTATTAAGGGGGAAAACTAGAAATGCTAACATTTCATCAACCCCATCAGGTAATTCTCTTAAGAACATATGGTTAGTGTCCATAATAAAGTTAATAATTAATACTAGAGTTGCTACTATTATTAAAGTTATAGTTGATTTATTTAAATCTTTATATGTGTATTTTATTTTCTTGGTAAAAAGGAAATATAAATTACCTAAAAAGAAAAGTAGGTGATTTACTATATAATGGAAAAATCTAAAGTGTGAAAAAACATAATTTAGATCAACAACAATAAATGATAAAAACGCACCGACAAAACTCCAAGGTAGAATTACTTTAATAATTTTAAAATTATTACTAATTAAAGCAATACTAGTTAGCCACATCGTCATTGCACAAAGACCGAGTGGAATCATTGTTTTTATATCAAATGTGTTTGCTGATATTTGCCAAATCCAATATATTAACTCTAGCGTTAACATTGTTATACCTAAAGTTAATCCCCCTAATTTATATGTTTATTGTATTATAGAACGATTAATTCTATTTGATATAAATCATTAAGTGTATAAATATAATCAAGTTCATTTATAACATTATTTGAAGCCCCTGATTTTGAAAAAACACCATATTTGCTTGGATTTAAGAAACTTGCATTTCTTTTTAGTGTTTCTAATTGTTCATAATTAAACTCTTTATTTGTAAACTTACATTCATAAACGTCAATATCCTCTCCTCTTCTAGCTACTATATCAAGTTCTACTTCTTCTTTAATTAAAATATTATTACCCCAATAACTATTAATTTCAGTATAAAAATCCGTTTTCTTTTCTTTATTTATAATTGCTAAAAAACTTCTGCATATTTCTTCAAAGCTAAATGATGCATATCTTACAAGTTCAGGGGAAATATAATTTTCATAAAATTGATTTTCATTTAAAAAAGTGAGTGCAGATAAGTTTTTATTTATAAACGTATAATAAAAATTGAACATTTGATCACTTATTTTATACAAGCTTTTTCTTGAGTTTATATTTTCTCCAAAAGGAATAACTCTTTTTATAATTCCTAAACTTTCTAATGTTTTTAAATAAGTTGAAGTATTGCCAGTATTATTAATTCTAGCCTTATTAGATATTTCATTAACTTTAGTCGCTCCACTCGCAATGGCATTCAAAACCATCCGATATGTTTGAGTGTTTGTTAGTTCTTGTTTTAAAACAAATTCAACCTCATTTTTTAATAATGAGGTTTCTTTTAATAACAAGTTAATAATATTTTCTTTAATTGATAGCTTATCATCAATTAGAGATAAATAAAAAGGTATTCCTCCAAAAACACTGTAAGCAATTACTTTATCTTCATTTGAAAAGTTCGGATAGAAGAGTTGAGATTCCAAATAATTAAAAGGTTTAATGTGCAACTTGAATGTTGCACGACCGTAAAGAGGTTTTTGATATGAAATTATTTCTTCAATCATTCTCACCTGACTACCTGCTAATATTAAAACTAGATTTGAATCTTGTAGGGAATCAACTAGATTTTGAACAAGTGATATAACACCTTTTTCTTTACTAAAGAGATATGTGAATTCATCAATCACAACAACAAACCTTTTGTTTTGGGAAGCATTTTTAATAAAGTTGAAAATTTGATCCAAGCTACCAAAGTTAACATCCATATTAAAATATTTGGCAACTATATTGCCAAAATTTTTAATATTGTGCTCAAAATCCATTTCATTAGCTACAAAATAAATTCCTTCATTATTCCTAATAACTTCTTTTAATATTGTAGTTTTACCAACCCTTCTTCTTCCATAAAGAATCCCAAATTCAAACTTTTCTGATAAAATCTTGTCATTTATTAACTTTAATTCTTCTTTTCTTCCGTAGAACACAAGCCACCTCTTTTTTGCTTTATTTGAATAAACTTTATTTACCTAAAGTAATTATACAATATTAATCACATTTTGTCAAAATGCATTAATTTAGTAAACTTTATTTAAACAAAGCAAGATTTAGATGCGGACTTAATTTATATGAAATTTGGCACTGTTGTTTGTACACGAGATCCTATTTCCTATATTCTTGCGATCGAGCGTCTTGCGCTAAATAACTTATTGCTAGTTAAAAAATAGGACTGTGGTAAGAGTCTCCTTTTGGTAGTCAAAGCTACATTAAAATGAACCAAATCCACAGTACCATATATAGATTATAGTATAAAAAATAAAGAAAGGAATGTATACTCGCTTTTAATACTATAATCATAAATAGAGTATACAAGTATTGATGAATAAAAATTAGAAGGAGGAATTCCTTTTGGAATACCTTGTACTTTTAGTAATTATTATTTGGTTACTAAAGGACGATAATGCGGATAAATAATAATCTAAATCTACATTAGCCATCTTTTTGTTCATCAATACTCTCATAGAAGTAAAAAGCGAGGATAGCCGTCCTCGCTTTTTCTTTTTGATCATTTCTGATCGCCAACTTATTGTTCAATACTATTTTAACACATTTTTTTATATTTACAAAATATTAATACACTTTATAATAATCTTTGTTTATTTGATTTTATCTTTATAAAATCTCATTCTATCTAATACATTTATAATGTTTGTAAATTCGCCGTCATTAGTCTTTTCATACTCATTACCTAGTGGTCCTAACTTAGAATCGATTGTATCTAAGTACCAAATCAATAACGCTTCGCCAATTTGTGGTTTTTTAGCTGATCCAAAATTAGGAATACCGTGATGTGATACTGCAATATGTTTTAACAATAATGCTTCTTCACTATTTTCAATGTTGTGTTTACTTGCTGCTTTGTCAATTTCAATTGCGAGCATTACTAAGTGACCAATCAACAAACCTTCTGCTGTATATTCACCGTCAACACCAGTTATTTCATCAATCTTAGCTAAATCGTGGAGGATAATACCAGAATATAATAAGTCTTTTCTTAGGTACGGATATTGTTTTAAAAATGGCTCAACTAAGTTTAACATTGATAATGTATGGTGGGCAAGCCCGCCTACATATGAATGGTGAAATTTAGTTGCTGCTGGATGAATATAGAATTTATTACGATACTTTTTGTATAACTCATCAGTTATTAATTTAATGTTTTTATTTTCTATTTGATTTAAGTATCCTTCAACACCTTCCCTTAATTCTTCTCTATTAAGTGGTGCGTATTCATATAATTTTAATAAAGCCTCACTTAATTCTTTACCTTCAAGTGCATCTTCAATTGGTGTTGATTTAATTAAGTTGAAACTTTTCTTATTTTCAGTTTCAGTTACAACAACTTCAAACAAATAAGCTTTTCCTATTTCATGGTTGTTTACTTCTTCTTTGTCTAACTTAATACTAAAGACTTTATTATCTAAATCAGCTACTGCCATATTACAATAATGTTCTCCAATATTAAATGTATCTACTTTACCTATTACTTTTTCATTCATTTAAAAATCACCTAAAATCTTTCAAAATTCTTAACTACAAAATCTTTTAGTATTTCATAATCATTTTTCAATTCTTTATTAATTACTTTGTTAACAATTTCATTAATTAAATTGTTAACCCATGCTCCAGCTTTACGGTTAGTGATTTGTAAAATATCTCTTCCTCTAAACTTTAAGTCTAAACTACTTTTAATCTCTAAATCACTATACATCTTTTCTAATGTTTTATATGACTGAATTTTTTGTTTTAAAACAGTTCTTACTTCGTTCGCTTGTAAGACTGTTTCTAAACCATAATGATATAAATCTTCATTATTAAACATTCTATTATTATTAACAAGTTCAACTATTTGCTTAAGTTTATAACGATAGTTATTAGAAAATTTCCAATAAGAAGGAATAATTTTATTTAAACTAAAAGCAAGACTATAAAATATAATTGGTTTTGGGTCTTGTTTAGTTTCATTTAAATACTTAATACCCTTACTTAATCCTGGTAGAAATTCATCTACTTGTGTTTTTAAAATCGAATCAAATGCTTTTAACAAATGTTTTCCTTTAAGCATTTTATTCATTTCATCTAAAACGCGTTCTGCTGCGACTTCTTTAATTAAGTGACGATTAATATTAATACTTAATAATGTGTCTGCTTCTATTTCAAACCCTAGTTTACTTTGGAAATAAAATGCCCTTAACATCCTTAAAGCATCTTCATTAAATCTTTCAGCAGGAAGACCTATTGTTTTAATAACTTTATTTTCTAAGTCTTTAATACCACCAACATGATCTATAATATCGCCATTACTATCCATTAACAAACCGTTAATAGTAAAGTCTCTTCTTAAGACATCTTCTTTTACATCTGTTTCAAAATTAACAACTTCCGGTCTTCTAAAATCACTATAACCTGATTCACTTCTAAAAGTTGTTACTTCGTATTTGTTTTCTCTAAATACAATTGTAACTGTTCCATATTTAACACCGGTTGGTACCCCTTTAAAAAACTTTAAAACTTCTTCAGGTTTTGCACTAGTTGTTATATCAATATCATTTAATGGCATCTTTAAAAGATGGTCCCTAACAGCACCACCAACGATAAAGGCATCAAAACCTTCTCTATTTAATATTCTTATTATTAGTTTAGCATCATTTAAATTGTTCAAAATTATCACCTACCTTTCTATTATAACAATTATTTATTCATTTGATAAGTCTTTAGGTGTGTTATAATTTAATTGGTGGTTAAATGAAATACTTAAAAGAATATGTTGAATCAAAGATTGTAATAAATAAATCAGAATTCATTGGAATCTTAGTTCCAATCAAAGAAGATGATGATATAAATAACGCGATTAGTGATGCTAAAAAGAAATACCCAAAAGCAACCCATTATGTAACTGCTTGGATTAGAGGAGAAAAAGCTCAGTACGCTTCTTCTAATGATGATGGTGAACCAGCAAGAACTGCAGGGTATCCCGCATTAGAAGTTTTAATGCATCACGGTGTTACTGATATATTAGTTATTGTTATTAGATATTTTGGTGGGATTAAACTTGGTGCTGGTGGATTAATAAGAGCATATAGTAAAAGTACAGCAGAGACTTTAAAAGTAGCTAAATTTTATAAGAAAGTTATGGCTGAGAAATATTTATTAACTTTTAATTATAACTTAATTGATAATGTAGAACATTTATTAGGTGAAAGTGTAAATTATATTAATAAAGATTATACTGATAAGGTAAGTTATGAAGTTGTTTTTTTAGAAAATGATTTAAGTTTATTAGAAAATATTATTCATCAAATTGAAGTTACTAAACTTCCTTTAGAAGAATTGAAAATTGAAATATAGAAATAATAAAACCGGGTTTAGCAATTAACAAACGCTAAATCCGGTTTTTATATTAGTTTATTTTTGTTATTTTACCATTCGTGGTGGAAACTACCCTTTTTATCAATTCTTTCAAATGTATGTGCACCAAACAAGTCTCTTTGAGCTTGAATTAGGTTTGCATTTGAATCTTTCGTGCGATAAGCATCAAAGTAACTAATTGCGGCACTAAATGCTGGAATACTTACTCCAGCCATGACTGCTAGACTAACTACTTCTCTTAAACTATTTTGATATTTATGTAAGATGTTTTTAAATGTTTCATCTAATAATAAATTTAATAGTTCTGGATTATTTTCATACGCATCAGTAATTCTATTTAAAAATCTAGCTCGTATAATACAACCTTCTCTAAATATTTTAGCAATACTACCATATTTTAAGTTCCAGTTATATTCATTTGATGCTCTTTTCATTAAGTCAAAGCCTTGCGCGTAAGCTATTATTTTACTTGCATAAAGTGCTTCTCTAATTTTTTCAGCAAAAGAATTTTTATCTTCAATTAAATCGTTTGGTCTTTCATAACTTAAAATATTTGATGCAATTACTCTTTCATCTTTATTAGCTGACATAAATCTAGCATATACTGCAGAAGTTAAGAGTGATGCGTCAGTTCCTGTATTTAGAGCTTCTTCAGTTGTCCATTTACCGGTTCCTTTTTGAGCTGCTTTATCAAGAATCATATCAATTAAATCGTTTTTAGTATCTAGATCTTTGGTTTCAAATATTTTACCCGTTATTTCAATTAGAAATGATTCTAATTCACCTTTATTCCATTCATTAAATGTTTTAGAAAGTTCTTGGTTACTAAAACCTGCTAAGTGTTTTAGTAATGAATAACTTTCCGCAATTAATTGCATATCAGCATATTCAATACCGTTATGTACTGTTTTTACAAAATGACCAGCACCATTTTCGCCAATATAAGAAACACATGGTTCACCTTGATATTTAGCTGCTATTTCTTCAAATATAGGTCTTACATATTCATAAGCATCACTATTTCCACCTGGCATAATCGCTGGGCCAAATCTTGCCCCTTCTTCTCCACCAGAAATACCTACTCCCAAGAAATTTAAGTTTTGTTCTTTTAATCTATTTGATCTTAAAATTGTGTCTTGAAATTTAGAATTCCCACCATCAATAATAATATCATCTTTATCTAAAAGCGGGATTAAATCATTTATAACATAATCAACTGCATTACCTGCTTTAACCATTAAAATAATTTTTCTTGGTTTACTTAAATTTAAAACAAAATCTTTTAAGTGTTCATATAATGTTAAATTGTTATGAGGATTTTCCATTATAACCCTTTGACCAACCGCATAAGTTCTATTATATATAGCAACATTAAAACCTTTATCTGCCATATTTAGGGCTAGATTAGAACCCATTACTGCAAGTCCAATTAATCCAATATCATGTTTTTTCATATATAACTTCCTTCTTTCCTTTATAAAGACTTATCAATATGTTCAATAAAAAGTGCAGCACTTTCTTTATTAGTCGCTAGTGGCACTTCATATAAGTCACAAAGTCTTAATAAAGCAGAAATATCTGGTTCATGTGCTTGAGCGGTTAATGGGTCTCTAAAAAAGATTATTAAATCTAGTTTCCCATTAGCAACCATTGAGCCAATTTCTTGGTCTCCACCTAGTGGACCAGATTTTTTTCTAGTTATTGATAATCCAGTTTGATCAATTAATATTTGACCGGTTGTGCCGGTTGCATATAATTTGTGTTTTGCAAAAACGTCTTTATGTTTTTTTACAAATTCAACTATATCATCCTTCTTTTTATTATGTGCAATAAGTGCTATATTCATATTTACAATTCCCCTTAATTTAAGATTAAAAAGGCCCACTCATAAAATTTCAGTACTATTTCTGAAAGGATATGAGCAATAACAAGTGAAATAATAATATATGCAATTTTTATTTCAGTTATTTTATTCTTTTTAAACATTCCTTCAATATTAACTGCTTTTAAAACATTAAAAGCCACAGCAAAAAATATAATTAATGATACAAAATAAATAATTAATTCATACATAATTATTTAGTCCCGAATAATCGATCTCCTGCATCACCAAGTCCAGGAACAATATAACCATTTTCATTTAGTTTCTCATCAAGTGCAGCTAAATAAATTTTTGTTTCTGGATATGCTTTTTGGAGTTTTTCTACTCCTTCAGGACTTCCTACTAATCCAACAAATATAATTTCCTTCGCTTTCTTTTCTTTTAAGATTTCAATCGCTTTAATTGTTGAATTACCAGTAGCAAGCATTGGATCTATTAATAATACAATACTGTTTTCAATTTCTAAGGGAAATTTAGCGTAATATTCTTTCGCTTCTAGTGTCTTTTCATCACGATATAAACCGATATGACCAATTTTAGCACTTGGAATTAAATTATGGATCCCATCCACCATTCCAAGACCTGCTCTTAAAATCGGAACAATTACAACCTCATCTTTTAACTCAAAACCAAGCGTTTTAGAAACTGGTGTTTCAATTTCTTTTTCTTTTAAACTAAGATTTCTAGTTATTTCATATGTTAAGAGTGCTGCAATTTCTGAAACAGTTTCTCTAAATTCTTTTGTTTTTGTTTCTTTGTTTCTTATAATTGTCAGTTTATGATCAATTAAGGGATGTTTTAAAATATGTACTTGGCTCATTTTTTTTCTTCCTCCAAGTTTGAAATAATATCAATGCGCTTTTGATGACGTTCTTCAAACTTAGCATCCATATAAGCATCAATAATATCATTAGCATCTTCAAATGTTGTTGTTCTACCACCAATTGCTAAAACGTTAGCATTATTGTGTTCTTTAGCCAGCTTAGCTGTATTTGTATCATATACAAGTGCAGCTCTTACACCTTTAACTTTATTAGCTGCAATGCTTATTCCAATACCTGTTCCACAAACCACTACTCCAAAGTCATATGGTTCACTTGTTACTGCTTCACCAACTTTTTTCCCAAACTCAGGATAATCAACTGACTCTTCTGACTGTGCGCCTAAGTCAACAACTTCAATATTTTTGCTTTCTAAATGTTTTTTAATGTTTTCTTTCATTAAATAACCAGCATGGTCACTTCCGATTGCCACTTTCATATAATTCATCCTCCCTAATTTTTTTATATTATATCATATTTTATTGTATCTTTTTCGTTCATATTCCTTTAATAACTTTTTTCTTATTCTAATAGTCTTAGGAGTTATTTCAACTAATTCATCGTTGTTAATAAAACTAAGGGATTGTTCTAACGTTAATAACTTTGGTCTTTTTAAAACAACCGTTTGATCTTTGTGGGCCTGTCTAATATTATTAAGTGGACGCTCTTGTGTAATATTAATAACTAAATCATTTTGTTTGTTATTTTCACCAACAACCATTCCTTCGTAAACTTCAGTTCTTGGTTCTACAAACATTACTCCTCTATCTTCTAATCTTTTAATCGCATACTCAGTGGCAAACCCACTCATGTTTGCGATTAAAACGCCATTATTTCTTTCGGTGTTAACATTTGATGCAACTTCTTTGTAACTATAAAAACTATGATTGATAATTCCATATCCTTTAGTTATTGTTAAAAAGATTGTCATAAAACCAATTAAACTTCTCGATGGAGCGATATATTCCATTTTAGTATAATTATTGTTAACATTCATCTTATTTAACTTAGCGCCTCTTTCGGATAAAACCTCAATTACGGTCCCACTTGTTTCACTAGGTACTTCAACATATACCAATTCATAAGGTTCTAAGGTTTTTCCGTTTTCATGTTTTAAAACAACTCTTGGTTTTGAAACTTGAAATTCAAAACCTTCTCTTCGCATATTTTCTATTAAAATACTTAAATGAAGTTCTCCTCTACCAGCAACAATCCAAGTTTCCTTTTCATCAGAGGTAGTAACTTTTAAACTAACATCTTTATTTGATTCATATTTTAAACGATTAATTAATTTAGTACTTGTTACATTACTACCATCTCTTCCAACAAAAGGTGAGTTGTTAGTTGAAAAATTTATTTCAACCGTTGGATTACCTATTTCAATTGAAGGAAGTTTAGTTTTATGGTTAATTGCGTTAATCGACTCACCAACCATAATATCAGAAAGTCCTGCAATAGAGACAATATCTCCCGCAAATGCTTCTTTAACTTCAACTTTATCAATCCCAATGTTTTGATAAATTTTTTGAACTCTAAATTTAACTACTTCATCATTTTCTCTTAAAGCTACTACATCATCAGAAACACTAACACTACCTTGATATATTTTACCAATCCCCATTCTTCCAACATATTCATTATAATCAATTAATGACGGTTGAAAAAGAAAAGGTTTATTAATATCACTTTTAGGTTCATCAATAGTTTTAATAATTGTATCTAAAATAATACTTATATCATTATTTATGTTATTATCTTCAAAACCCATTATTCCTTTTAAGGCTGAGCCATATATAACCGGAAAATCTAAATCTTCAATTTCAGCACCAAGATCAATAAATAAATCATAGACTTCATCTAAGGCTTTTTTAGGATTTGCTGCATCTCTGTCTACTTTATTTATTATTACAATTGGTTTAATATTTTTTTCTAAAGCTTTACTTAAGACAAAGCGAGTTTGTGGCATTACTCCTTCAAAAGCATCAACAACTAATAATACACCATCAACCATGTGCATAATTCGTTCTACTTCACCACCAAAGTCAGCATGACCCGGTGTATCAAGTATGTTAATTTTATGGTCTTTATAATAAATAGCTGTATTTTTAGCAAGAATTGTAATACCGCGTTCTTTTTCTAAATCATTGCTATCTAAGATACGGTCTTCTAATTTATGATGTTTATCTTTAATACCGGATTCTATTAATTTATTTACAAGAGTTGTTTTACCATGGTCTACGTGAGCGATAATGGCAACATTTTTTATTTTCATATCAATCTTTCCTTTAAAAAAAGTCTTTTATTTAAGACTTTCTTTGATTTGTTCTAAAGTTATGTTTCCGAGTCTTAAGATTTTTACATCATCAACTAAACTAACAATCGTTGATGCTAGACCTATAGACGCTTCAGTGTTTTTATAAATATAACTAACTTTATTATTATATTTTTCATATATCGTTTCATAATCATTTAATGGCACACTTCCACTATCATTAATTGAGGTAGTTTTAAGTGGTCCATATTTTTCTAATAAGCTAAGTGCTAAAATGTGATTAGGTATTCTAACGCCAATTGTTCTTTCACCACTAAATTTAAAATACTCATCTTTAGTTTTTAAAATAAGTGTTAATGCTCCTGGCCAAAAAGCTTTAGCAAGTTTTAAAACATTATTATCAATAACTGCAAAGCTTTCTATTTGTTCTATAGACGAACAAAGAACTGGTAATTGTTTATTAAAACTCCTACCTTTAATTTCATAAATTTTATTAATATTATCTAAATCGTATAACGATGCTCCGATACCATAAACTGTATCTGTTGGAAAAATTATTATTTTGTTCATTCTATATGCTTCTTTCTTACTTAAAGATAAATGTATATCTATCTTTATTACTTAAATCTTGTTCTTGCTTTATTTTAACATTACTTAAATTATCATTAATAATTAGTCTCAACTTATCTTTTTGATCATAGCCATGTTCAAATGCAATTATGGCTTTATCATTTAAATAATTATTAACATGGCTTAATATTGCTTTATAAGAGTCTAGACCTTCAATTCCGCTAAATAAAGCGTTATTAGGTTCACTTAACACTTTATCTTCAACCTCTTGATTAAGAGGTATATATGGCGGATTACTAATGATACAATCAAATTTATCATTAATACCATTAAACCAGTCGCTATTAATAGTTTTAATATCTAAGTTATATCTTCTAACATTTTTTCTAGCAACCTTTAATGCTTTTTTACTAACGTCGGATATAGTTACTTTAGCATTTTTTAATTCTAATTTTAAAGTAATACCGATTACTCCACTCCCGGTTGCTAAATCTAAAATATTAATATTTTCCTTATCCGGAAAATATTCTTTTATATAATTAATCGTTCGAAAAACTAACTCTTCCGTTTCAACTCTTGGTACAAGCGTATAATTATTTACATAAAACTTATAATTATAGAAATAACTTTCACCGATTATATATTGAACTGGAACTTTGTTTATTAAATATTCATCTACATTTTTTAAATATTTTTTAATAAACTTTGTTTCTAACTCAACATCTTCATTTAAATAATAATCAGATTTAGTAATGTTTAAAAGTTCAAGCAAAAGCCAAAAAACTGCATCTTGTTCAATTGCAGTTTTCGCTTGACCTTGCGCTTTTAAAAGCGTTTCTTTTAATGTCATATTATTCTTTGTTTCCTTGAAGTAGTAATGTTTGATAATGATTAATAAGTGGCTCAATAATTAAACTCAATTTCCCATCCATAATCGCATCTAGCCTTTGAAGAGTTAAACCTATTCTATGGTCAGTTACTCTATTTTGTGGATAATTATAAGTTCTTACCTTTTCACTTCTATCTCCACGTCCTACTAATGAATGTCTTTTTTCTGCTTCTTGTTCTTCTTTTTCCTTTAACATTTCATCAAAAATTCTTGTTTTTAAAATTTTAAATGCTGTATCTTTATTTTCATGTTGGCTTTTACCAAGTTGGGATTGAACACTTAAACCAGTTGGTAAATAAGTTAGTCTAACAGCTGAGTTGGTTGTATTTACAGATTGGCCTCCTGGACCACTTGATGCAAACGTATCAACTCTAATATCATTCCAACTAATATCAAGCTCAATTTCATCTGCTTCAGGCATAACAAGAACTGTTGCAGTTGAAGTATGAATTCTTCCTTGTGATTCTGTTTCTGGAACTCTTTGAACACGATGAGTACCTGATTCATATTTTAAAAACGAATACGCTTTTTTTCCTGAAACCATAAACTCAATTGAAGTATATCCACCCATCGTACTTGAGTTAGCGTTTAAAACTTCAATTTTCCATCCCATTATTTCGGCATATTTAGAATACATTCTAAATAAATCACCAGCAAAAATATTACCTTCGTCTCCGCCGGCAGCACCTTTAATTTCAAACATTACGTTTTTATGATCATTAGGATCTTTTGGTAATAGTAATATTTTTAATTCTTCTTCTAAAGATTCTAGACTTTCTTTAATTGCTTTATTTTCTTCTTTCGCAATCTCTAAGAGTTCTCCGTCTTCTTCAAGTTCAATCAACTCTTCTAAATCTTTTGATTCTTCTATTAATTTTTTATATTTTCTAAACGCTTCAACCGTTTCTTCTAATTGTCCAGATTCTTTTAAAAGAGAAGTCATTTCTTTAACTTCTAAATTTCCGGCTATTAACTTCTTTTGAATGTCTAAATACGTTTTTTCTATTAGTTTTAATCTTTCAAACATCTAAATCACCTTACTTATTTTACCATATATATATAATTTATACTATTTTTTTAATGTATAATGTTTGTATTTTTTTATAAATAAGATTATAATTAAAAGCAGAAGGAGTGATTTTATAATGGAAAAATTACAAAAGTTTTTAGACAAGCAGGTTGCTAACTTAAGTGTTTTGTTTACTAAGTTGCATCATCATCACTGGTATGTGAAAGGCGATAGGTTTTTCACGCTACATGAGTTATTTGAGGAATACTATGATGAGATTAATGAGTATTATGATGAATTTGCAGAAAGATTATTAACAATAGGTGGAAATCCTACATCTAACTTAAAAGGTTATTTAGAATTAACATCACTTAGTGAAGTAAATGATAATCTAGATTCAACCCAAATGGTTAAAATGGTTCATGATGATTTTATGTTATTAGTTAAAGAACTACAAGAAGGAATCGTTATTGCACAAGATGTTAATGATGAGGTAAGTGCTGATTTATTTATTTCAACAAGTGCAGCATTAGAAAAGCACGCTTGGATGTTAAGATTCTATTTAGACTAATTTAATATTTATGTAAAAAGCACTTCATTCAGAAGTGCTTTTTTAATGTCTAAATTTCTTTGTTGTTTTCATCTCGGTAAAAACATATTTTTTTGTTTACTTTATTTTATTTTCGATTTTAAATAAAACATAATTAACATAATTATTAGTGGTAATATATATGTTATTTCTGCTAAGAAAGTAATAAATCGCCCCTTATATTCAAAACCAGGTAAAACAATTGTTATTAAAGCTAAAAATACAAACAATTTTTCAAGTATTTTAAATAAAAAATTAGATTTTTTAAAATACTTATAAACAATTAGTATTGTATATATTAAAACAATATAGGCAATATCAAAATATATAATCGATCGATATCCCAAAGCAACCCTTATGAGTAGCGTTAATATAAAGACTGGTAGTTGTGCAAACATAACTTTTGTTGTATAAACTTTTTCTTGTTCTTCTCTTTTGTGGTTTAATTTATAAGTTAGGTATTTATTATCAACTTCTTTTGCAAGGTCTTCTAAAGGTTGATTTTTATTTTTTAAGACTAAGTCTATTTTATTTATATTTTTCTTTTTGAAAATATTAGTATCATTATTTAGTCTTTTTTCAATTAGTTCTAAATCGTCGCCTCTGTTTATCATTCTTGTTTTTCTTAATGTCTTTTTTGTTTCAACATAAACAACAAAGACATCATCACCTAATTGTTTTATTAATTCATTTGCTCCATTTGGATCAACAATTACTAATGAATTTTCATTAACATCTTTTTTGTTAATACCATAATAATTGTCATTATAAAGTGTATGTTCAACAAACTCATTGTTTTCTAATTTATTTTTAAATTCTTCTTTTGAAATAAAATGATAGTCAATGTTATCTACTTCATTATGTCTTTTATCTCTAGTTGTTGTTGTAATACATTTTTGGTATTTATAGTTGTTTTGTAGCAGTTTTGCAATTTCCGTTTTACCGCTTGCGCTTGCGCCAATAATTACTATCATTTTATATTATCTCCTTTTAAAGTTTATTTAAAGCCTCTTCGTCTAAACGATATATTATCCAATCATTAAGTGGTTTTGCACCAAGAGTTTCATAAAATTTGATGCTTGGTTCGTTCCAATCAAGGACGACCCATTCCATTCTTCCTAAGTTTTCATCTTTTGCTTTTTTAATTAAATAATTAAAGACTTTTTTACCTAAACCATTATTTCTATATTCTTCTAATATAAAAATATCTTCTAAATAGAGGCCTGGTTTAGTTAAAAAAGTTGAAAAATTATAGAAGTATAAAGCAAAACCTACTTCTTTATTATCTTTTTCAAGAACAAACAGGAAAATAAATTTTCCCTTTAACTAGCTTTAGCTAGTTTCTTTAATAGATATCTTATCTAAGCTAACTTAAATAAGTCCTACAAGGCGTGCTCAAACCTCTATGCCCTACTTCAAATTCGGGTTTACTTTTTCTTATTATATTTAATGCTGCATTTAAATCAGCATTAATTAGGGTTTTATCTTTTGCTTGATAAAGTCCTCTTTTTATT
>Ga0209075_1000557_pt1 | contig 36532 bp, 32 predicted proteins | sample Stecom2011_FD_187523 | JGI IMG/M metagenome (GOLD analysis project Ga0209075, IMG submission 187523) | Agricultural soil microbial communities from Utah to study Nitrogen management - Steer compost 2011 (SPAdes) (version 2) | ecosystem: Environmental > Terrestrial > Soil > Agricultural land...
GTTATTATAGTATCAAAATCAAATGGATTACCATCTAATTGCCATTCAACAAAGGAAAAACCATCTTTTGTTGGTGCATTTGGTTCGTTTACTAAATTACCTTCAATAACATCTTCTGTCGCAAACACTAAACCATCACTAATAAAGGTAACAACAAATGTTGTTTCTATATTTTCTTCTAGCTTTAATACTTTTAAGTTAAATGTTTTAACTTTAAAACTTTCTTTATAACTTAAAGTTGCTTCAAGTTTTAAATTAACATCTAAGTTAGTTCTATTAACAACACCTAGGTTAGTAATAACATCTGTATTACTACTTTCCCACTCGATATTAACATTATCTAATTCATTAATTAAATTTAAATCTGATATAACATTATCTTCATCAATATTTTCATTTCTAATTAGATCAAATGATAACTTTTCATAAGCATCATTTAAACTATTATCTTGCTCACAAGCAAATAAAAATAGTGATGTTACTAATAACGAAACTATAACTGCGATCTTTTTATACAATTTTAATCAATCTCCTTAATGTTTTGTTTTATATAACCAATAAAATGAAGTGATCCAGTAATAATTATTACCTCATCTTTTGATATATTATTTTTTAAATTTTTTATTAGTTCTAAACTATTAGGTTTATAACTAATATTTTTGCCAATAAAATTTTCTAAACTTTCAAATCTAAAATCAGGAAATGAAGTTAATATTATTTCATAATTATATCTTCTAATTATATTTAACATTGCATTTATATCTTTATCTTTTAATGCACTATAGACAACAGTAACCTTTTTATTTTTAAATAATTTTTCAACATTTAAAAACAAACTACTAACTGCATCAACATTATGGGCACCATCAATATAAATATTAGGATAAATTTCTTCAAAACGTCCTTGCCATATTGTTTGATTAATATATTTAATAATATTTTCATCTTCAAAATCAAATAAATATTTAATACCTTCATATGCTAAAACAGCATTTTTTCTTTGATAATCTCCTAACATTAACAAATTAAAGTTCAAATCTTTATAATTAAAGCGATTATTATCAACTTCTTTTATTAATTTACTATCAATTAAATGATAGGTGGCACTTATACTACTAATATAGCTTTTAATTAATGGTTCAAATTTTTCATCCATTGTTGTAATTAAATGGCCATTATTTTTTAATGCCTTAATTTTTTCTAATGCAATTTCTTCTAAAGTATTTCCTAATACCTTCATATGATCAAATCCAATATTAGTAATTAATGTTACATCATAATTAATAATATTAGTTGAATCAAGATTTCCACCAATACCTATTTCCATTATAATAACATCACATTTCATATCATAAAAATATTTTAGTGATAATAGTGTTAATATTTCAAAAAATGAAAGTTTATAACGATACTTATTATACAAATATTCATTATAGTTATAAAAATAATTAATTAAACTTAATAAATCATCATTTGTAATATAGCTGCTATTTATTCTAATTCTTTCATTAAATGTAACTAAATAAGGTGAGGTAAAAAGACCAACCTTTTTACCATTATTAACTAAGACATTGTTAATATATGATGCAGTTGATCCTTTACCATTAGTTCCGCCTACATGAATCTTTTTAATATTAGATAAATCAATATTTAAATCAATAAATGCTTGTTTAAATAAATTCAAATCTTTTTTACCATTAAACTTATGTTGATTTTGAAGCCAATCTATCGCTTCAGTAATATTATTAAATTTTACCATCTAACTCACTTAATACTTTTTCATATTGGTTTTTATAATTTTCATATTTTGCTTCTTCTTCTAAAACTTTTTCTTTAGGAGCTTTTTTAACAAAATTTTCATTGCTTAACATTTTTTTTGAACGTGCTAATTCTTTTTCTAATGTTTCTTTTTGTTCAATTAATAGTTGTAATTCTTTTTCTTCATCAATAATGTCACTCTTATCAATATATATTATTAAGTCATTTAATATTATTGATAATACTTCACTATTAGTTTCTAACTTTTTAGCAATTACTAAAGTTTCTGCTTTTAAAAACTCTTCTAAATATACTTTATTATTATTTAGTAAAGTAATAACATTATCTTTATTAGATACTAAATTGATATTTAAAGGTTTACTTGGTGCAACCTTATTTTCTGCTTTTAAGTTTCTAACTCTAACTATTATGTCTTTAATTATATTAAAATCAGTAATACAAGTCTCATCTTTATATGATAAAGTTGGCCAGCTAGCTCTTACAATACTTTCATTACCTGTAAGCTCAATATAAAGCTCTTCAGTAACAAAAGGTATAAAAGGATGTAGTAGTTTTAAAATCGCTTCTAAAACAGTAAATAAGACAGCTTTTGTATTATTTTTTTGGTTATTATCCTTTAAACTAATTTTAGATAACTCTAAATACCAATCAGCAAATTCGTTCCAAATAAAGTTATATAAAATATGAGCAACCTCATTAAAGGTATATTTTTCATATAAATTATCTACATCAAATATTACTTCACTTAATCTAGTTAAAATCCACTTATCATAAATGTTTAAATTATCATAATCAATTGAATATTCTTTTTGTTCTAAATTCATAACAAATCTTGAAATATTCCATAATTTATTTATAAAGTTCCAACTTGATTCAACTTTAGTTGTATCAAATCTTAAGTCAGCTCCTGGAGCAGAGTTGGTTGTTAAAAAGTATCTTAAGGCATCAACGCCATATTCAGCAATGACATCCATTGGATCAACACCATTTCCAAGTGATTTACTCATTTTAACGCCGTTTTTATCACGAATTAAGCCGTGTAATAAAACATCTTTAAAGGGGTCTTGTTTTGTAAAATAACGCCCTTGGAAAATCATTCTTGCAACCCAGAAGAAAATAATATCATAACCTGTAACTAAAACATCGTTAGGATAAAATAATTCCATCTCTTTTGTTTCATTTGGCCAACCTAGTGTTGAAAATGGCCATAGCGCTGATGAAAACCATGTATCAAGAACATCTTCATCTTGAACCCATCCTTGTCCTGGTGATTCAACTTGAACTTTAACTAAGTCATCTTTGTACCAAGCTGGAATACGATGTCCCCACCAAAGTTGACGACTTATACACCAGTCTTGCGGATTATTCATCCAGTTTTCATAGATTTTTTTAAACCTACTTGGAACAAAGTTAACGTCTGTTTCTAAACTATCTATAGCTAAATCGTCCATTTTTATAAACCATTGAAGTGAAAGACGTGGTTCTACAACAACGCCGGTTCTTTCACTATAACCAATGCTTGTTTCATAGTCTTCTATTTTTACAATTAATCCTAATTTATCTAATTTCTCAATTAATTTATTTCTTGTTTCAAAACGTTCTAATCCTTCAAATTCAAAGGCTAGTTCATTCATTGTTCCATCTTCATTCATACAAAGTGGCATATCTAAATTATGTCTTACACCAACTTCAAAGTCATTTGCATCATGAGCTGGTGTTACTTTAACAACACCTGTTCCAAAATCTTTATCAACATAATCATCAGCAATAACTGGTATTACTACATTAGTTCCTGGAATATAAACGTTTTTATTTAAATATTTTTGATATCTTTTATCTTCAGGGTGAATCATAACTGCTTGGTCAGCAAACATTGTTTCTGGTCTTGTAGTTGCTACAATTAAATAATCATTTGTATCAACTATTGGGTATTTAATATAATAAAGTTTTGCTAGTTTTTCCTCATGTTCAACTTCTATATTTGATAAAGCAGTTTTAGCTTCAACATCCCAGTTAATAATTCTATTTCCCCGATAAATTAAGCCATCTTCATACATCTTAATAAATACATGATTAACAGCTTCATTTAAACCTTCATCTAAAGTAAAACGTTCTTTAGTATAGTCAACACTAATTCCTAATGCTTTCCATTGGTTTCTAATGTGATTACTATATTCCTCTTTCCAATTCCAAGCAACATCTAAAAACTTTTCTCTTCCAAGATCATATCTTGAAATTCCTTTTTTTCTTAACTTTTCTTCAACAACAGCTTGAGTTGCAATACCAGCATGATCCATTCCTGGTAAATATAGAGCATTATATCCTTGCATTCTTTTTCTTCTAATAATAATATCTTGAATAGTATTATCCCAGGCATGACCTAAATGTAGTTTTCCAGTTACATTTGGTGGCGGAATTACAATTGTATATGGTTTTAAATCTAATCTATTAGCCTCAAATAGTTTTTGTTTTAACCATTTATCATAACGCCCCTTTTCTACTTCTTTAAAATTGTATTTACTACTTAAATTTGTTTTCATTTTCTATCACCTCGATATGGATTTATAAGTTCATATATAAATACTTTTGTTATTACATCACTTTCGTATTTAGGATTATTATCAATCTTTACTAAACTAAAGTTGTTCTTTTCAATAATCCTTCTACTTGCCTCATTACTAATATCATGAGCACATATTAATTTCTTTACTTTTAATTTTTTAAAAGCAAAATCAATTACGACCTTAACTGCTTCGCTAGTTAAACCTTGGTTCCAATATTTATCATTTAAAGCATATCCTAATTCGTAAATATCATCGAATAACTCTTCAACACTTCTAGCCGAAAGACTAATAGTACCAATTGCTTTTTTGTCTTTGATATGTTCGATTATCCAAACTTGTTCAGATTTAATAAAGGTTTTTAATATATCTTTTGTTTCATTTAAATCCTTATGTGGTAACCACCCAGCTAAAGGACCAACTTTATTAGTCTTTGCATATTCAAAAATATCTAAAGCATCTTTCATTTTTGGCGTTCTTAATTTTAAACGCTTTGTTTTTAATGTTTTCATATTCACCTTACCTAATAAAAAAATCCTTAGACAAAAATTTGTCTAAGGACGAATAATTTCGCGGTACCACCTTAGTTCTAGATATAATAATCTAGCCCTTAATTTAAGATTTAACGCATTCCTACGAGTTACGCTACTACTACTTCACATAACTAGCTCCAAGGCTACTTCAATTAAAATAAATATGATTTTCCACCAACCAATCACTCTCTATAATTTATTGCTTAATTTACTATTCCTCTTCTTTGCTTTGATGTATTTTAATATATTTATTATAATTTATCAAGTTAATAGTAAAATCTTTGTTAACTTTGTTAAAATTCACTTTAAAATCATCATTTTGACTTAATGAAATATAGTAATCATTATATTTAAAACTCTTATATTTTAATATACCTTCTGGTCCACTTACTTCGCTTTTACTAATATTAATTACCTTCATATTAGTTAGTATTGTCGAACCATAATATTTAATATAAGACTCTTTAATTGTAAAATCTTTAATAATTTTATCAATTTTATAATTTTTATTTTCTTTATATATTCTTTTAGCAACTTTTAAATGTTTATGATCTACTTTTTCAATATCTAAACCTAAATCACTATTAGATAAACCTATTATAATTATATTATCTTTATGGCTTATATTAAAATACTTATTTATATTTTTTAAATAGGGTTTATTAATATTTTTAGTTTCAATTTCTATTTTTTCTATTTTTTGATTTAGTTCTAATTCTAAAATATGTTTTAACATATACTCTGTAAAGATCATTCGATTAATAACTTCAATATTATTACTTGACTCAATCTTTTTCAAACGATAATTACTAAAAAAATTACTAACTTCTAGTAATTTATGAAATTCATCCATTTCATAAATATAAATATTTGTTAAAATCATTATTTAACTATATATAAAATACCAATTGTACCAGGTCCACAATGACTTGATATCACACAACCTGCAGTACTTTCAATTAAAGTTTTAGGTTTTAAGTTTTCATTAACAAAATCAGTCATGTAACTAGCCATTTTATCTGCTTTAGTATGAGTGATCATAACATAATCTAGGTCCACTTCTTCACCTAAAGCTATATATTCATCTAACATTACTGTAACAGCTTTACGCATTGTACCCATTGTTTTTTTATAAACATCAAGTTTACCATCAATTACTTTTATAATTGGTCTAATCCTTAAAAAGTTTCCTACTAATGCTTGCGTTCCACTAGCTCTTCCACCTTTATGAAGATAATCAAGAACTTGAATTGCAAATTGACTTCTTACTTTTGGAACTAATTTTCTAATTTCTTCAGCAACTTCTTTAGCACTTAATCCTTCTTTTACTAAATCACTAGCTTTTAAGACTAGTAATGCTATTCCTGATGATAAGTTTTTTGAATCAACTAAATGAATTCTTTCATCATCAAACTCTGCTTTAGCAACTAAAGCAGCTTGAAGAGTTCCTGATATAGTCGAACCAATTCCAATATAGACAATATCATAACCTTCATTGATCCATTTGTCAAATTCTAAAATAAATTCACCTGGGGCAACAGCTGATGTTTTTGGTAATAGCCCTGTTTCTTTAACTTTTTTATAAAGTTCATCGGTTGTAATATCAATTCCATCACGATAAGACTCATCACCAAAATTAACCTTTAAAGGGATTGAGGCGATATTATACTTTTCTAACATCTCTTTACTTAAATCAGCAGTTGAATCAGTTAAAATCTTCACTTTATTCATATGCGTTAACCTCTTTCATAATATAGTTTCTTAAATTTTCGATATTATCCTTATTTAAATTTGAAATTACAAATAGATTACTTGGATTATTTAATGATTTTCTTAACTTGTTCTCATGGCTTAGTTGTTTTGATTTTGATATTTTATCTTTTTTAGTTGCAACTAAAATAATATTAACATTTAATGATTTTAAAAATTCATAAGTGTCAAGATCTGCCTCAGTTAGTCCAATTTTAAAATCAAAAACTAACATAACACTAATTATTTTAGGATGCTTTAATAAAATATCTTCAATCATAATAATAAAATCATCTAACATTTTTTTAGATCTTCTAGCATAACCATAACCGGGAGCATCAACTAAATAAAAATCATTATTGATTAAATAAAAATTTAATAACATCGTTTTACCAGGTGTTCCCGAAGTATGGGCTAGGTTTTTTCGGTTTGTTAAAGAGTTAATTAATGAAGATTTTCCAACATTACTACGGCCTAAAAACAAAATAATCGGCTTTTCATCTGGAATATCAGTAATCTTAACTGCCCCTTTAATATATGCTGCTTGTTTCATATTTTTGTCCTTTCAAAAAAATAAGAAGTATTACTACTTCTTATTATAACACTTATTTAATTGCGTTTGCAAATACTTCATCAATATTTTCTACTGGGATAATTTCAATCTTACTTTTTACTTCTTCTGGTATATCATCAATATCATTTATATTGTCTTTTGGAATTAAAATTGTATCAATTCCACTGCGGTGAGCAGCAATTGATTTTTCTTTTAATCCACCAATCTTTAATACTAAACCTCTTAAAGTAATTTCACCTGTCATTCCAACATTATTTCTAATAATTTTGTTTGACATTGCTGAATAAATTGCTGTTGCAATTGTAACTCCAGCTGATGGACCATCTTTTGGAATTGCTCCTTCCGGTACGTGAACGTGGACATCATTTTCTTTAAATATATTTGGATCTATTCCAAACTTTTCAGCATTAGATTTCACATATGAAAGGGCTGTTTGTGCAGACTCTTTCATCACATCTCCTAATTTACCGGTTAAAACTAATTTTCCGCTACCTTTATAATAAGTAACTTCAACAGGTAAAGTATCACCACCATACTGAGTATATGCTAATCCTGTAGCAACCCCAACACGGTCTTTCTTTTCACTTATATTATGACTAAATCTTTCTTTTCCTAAGAAGTCAGTTAAATTATCTAAAGTAATATGAATTTTATCTTTTTTATTAATTAAAATATCTTTAATTGATTTTCTAACTAATGCACCGATATGACGGTCTAATTCACGAACACCAGCTTCTCTTGTATAGTGCTGAATAATATGATAAATTACTTCATTATCAATTTCTAATTGTTCGCTTGTTAATCCATGTGCTTCTAATTGCTTTTCAAATAAATGTTTTCTGGCAATTTGGAATTTTTCATATTCTGTATAACTTGATAATTCAACAATTTCCATACGATCACGAAGTGGCGCTGGAATATTTTCTAAATAGTTAGCTGTTGTAATAAACAACACTTGACTTAAATCATAAGATTCTTCTAAGTAGTGATCACTAAAGTTTTTATTTTGTTCTGGATCTAAAACTTCTAACATAGCTGATGCAGGATCACCTTTATAATCTGAAGCCATTTTATCAATTTCATCTAATAAAAAGACTGGATTTATAGTTTGTGCAGCTTTCATTCCGTTTAAAATACGTCCTGGAAGTGCACCAATGTATGTTCTTCTATGTCCTCTAATTTCTGATTCATCTCTAACTCCACCAAGTGAGGCTTTTACAAACTTACGTCCTAATGCTTCAGCAATTGATGAAGCAAGTGATGTTTTACCTACTCCTGGAGGTCCAACTAAACATAAAATTGTTTGTGGGTTTTTATTTGTCATAATTTTAACTGCTAAATACTCTAAAATACGATCTTTAACTTTTTCTAAACCGTAATGATTTTTATCTAGTGCTTCCTTAACTGCCTTTAAATCATTTGAATCTCGGCTTTGTTCATGCCAAGGTAGAGCAACTAAAAAGTCTAGATATGTTTTAATAATTGATGATTCTGCCATTTGTGCTGGAGTTGTTCTAAGTCTTGCAAGTTCAGATAAAGCTTTAGCCTCAATTTCTTCTGGCATTTTAGCCTCTAAAATTGCTTCTCTTAGCTCTTCAATCTCTTCTTCTCGCTTAACTTTATCACCAAGTTCATTTTGAATAGCACGCATCTTTTCTCTCAAATAATATTCTTTTTGGTTTTCATCAATTGACTTTTTAACATCTTCATTAATTTTTCTTTCAATTTCATTAATCATTTGTTGACGATTAAGATCAGTTAAAATTAATTTAAAGCGTTCTTTTAAACTTTCTTCTTCTAAATATTTATACTTCTCATTTTCAGGTATTTTCAAACTACCTGCAATAATATCTGCAGTCTTAACAGTTGAAACCCCTGATTGAATTTGATCAATTACATTGTTGTTAGGTAATAAAACCTCACGTTGCTTTTTAGCAACCTCATCAACTACCATTTTAACTAATGTTAATTCCTCGTCGTCATTTTCAATAATAGTATCAACATCATCATAATTTACGACGAAAAATTCGTCTTCTTGGAAATAATCTTTAATTTTTATTCTATTTAATATATTAAATTTAATTTTATAGTTTCCATTTGGCAATTTAATTTTCATTGCCACTTTAGCTAAAGCACCGTATTCATGAATATCTTCTTTAGTAGGGTCTTCAATTAAAGGATTCTTTTGGATTAATATAATTATATATTGATTAAAGTTATCTTCAGCGGTTTTAATAGCGTCTAAAGATTTTTTTCTACCTACTTCAATACGAAAGTCATTAGAAGGCATAGGGATTACTCCTCTTACTGCTAATGCTGGTAGGCTCTTAATTGTTGTTTCCATTAATTCACTTCCTTTCATGTCAATAATATTATATCATTATTTTGATAGTTTGCAATCAAAGTGATAGAGTGCCAAAACCATTTTTTAAGACAAGGGGCAAAAAGCCCCTATCTTTTAAATTAAACAAATTTTAAATTGTCATAAATGAAGTCAATAGCTTTAGCAAATACAATATCTTGCTTTAATAGATCAGGAGTTAAATGTTTTTTAACTTCGTCTACTTCCATTTGATACATTGCTGCTACTTCAGCAAATTTATCTTCTACTTCATCTTCTGTTACTTCAAATGCTTCTTTTTTAGCAATTGCTTCAATAATTAATGAGTTTAATACTCTTTTTGCACTTTCTTCATTAAGTTGTTCTTTTAATTGCTCTTCAGTCATTCCTGTTAATGTAATATATGTTTTAAAATCAATTCCATATTGTTTTGCTTGGTTTTCGATATTTTTTAATTGTTGTTTTGTTTCAAAGTCAACCATTTCAACTGGAACATCAACTTTTGTATTAGTTGCAATTATTTCTAATGCTTTTTCAAGTGATGCATTTTTGTTTTGGTTTTCTTTTGAAGCTTTAATATCTTCTTTGATGCTTGCTTTTAATTCGTCTAAAGTTTTTTCATCACGATTTAATGTTGTTACCCATTCATCATTTAATTCTGGAGCAACTTTTCTTTTTACTTCATGTAATTTAACTTTAAATACAGCATCTTCACCTGCTAAATTTTCAGCATGGTATTGTTCTGGGAAAGTGACATTAATATCTTTTTCTTCACCAGCTTTTAAACCAACCATTTGTTCTTCAAAACCTGGAATAAATTGACCTGAACCAATTTCTAATTCAAAGTTTTCAGCTTTTCCACCTTCAAATGGTTCACCATTATGGTAACCATCAAAGTCAAAGATTGCTGTATTACCTTCTTCTAAAATTCCATCTTCTTTTAATTCTAATGTTTGATTTTGATCTAATAATGCATTAATTTGATTCATAACTTCTTCATCAGTTACATCTGAATCAAGCTTTTCAACTTCAATACCTTTATATTCTCCTAGTTCAACTTCTGGTTTTACTGCAAGCTCTAATGACACTTCAAAAGTTTCGCCAACTTTAACATCTTCAAAATTTACATTTGGAACTGGATCACCAACAATTTGGTATTCTTTATTTGCTAATGCTTCGTGATACTTATGATGTAATACGTGATTTATAGCATCCTCAAATAATGTTTCAACGCCAAAATTGTTTTCATATACTTTTCTAGTAACATGTCCTTTTCTAAAACCTTTTACTGATACTTCTGGTTTAATAGCTTCATATGCAAAATCTAAACCATGCTCAAATTCGTCTGGTGTAACTTGAAAAACAAATTTTACACGATTTGATGATAGTTTTTCAATTTTCATAAATTTAATCCCTCTTCCTATATATCTATTAATCTTTACTATTATAACACAATAATTTTCAAATTCATTATAAATAACTATTGTTTGCTAAATTTGGGAAATTGTTGTAAAATATCCCTATGATATCAGGAGGGAAAAAATGATAACTATAAAAGAAGTAAAAACAAAAAGAGAGGCAAGACTTTTTACTACATTTCCTAATAAAATGTATAAAAAAGTTAAACCTTTCGTACCAGCTTTAAATGCTGATGAATTAAAAGTTTTTGATAAGAATAAAAATCCAGTACATGATTACGTTGACTCAATTCGTTTTCTCGCATATCGCGATAATAAAATCGTTGGACGTATTGCCGGAATTGTAAACCATAAATTAAATTATAATAACAATAAACGTGAAGTTCGCTTCACAAGACTTGATATGATAGATGATATTGAAGTAACAAAATCCTTATTAGATGCTGTTATAAATTGGGCTAAAACAAACTTTAATGCTAACCATATTATTGGACCAATCGGTTTTACCGATTTAGACCGTCAAGGTATGTTAGTTGATGGTTTTGAAGAGTTAAATTTATTTATAACAATTTATAACTTTCCATACTACCACAAACACTTAGAACAGCTCGGTTATGTTAAAGATGTTGACTGGTTAGAAAAGAAAATAACATGGCCTAGTGAAGTTCCCGAAAAACTATCACGTGTAACAAATTTAGTAAGAAACAGATATGGATATCGCCTTTATAAACCTAAAAATATGAAAGAAGTTTCGGCTGTAATTGATGATATTTTTAAAATTTATAACGATGCCTTTATTGACTTATATGGCTTCTTACCACTACCACAAAAAGTTGTTGATTTTTATGTAGCTCAAGTTAAACAAATAATTCAGTATGACTGGATTTGGATTGTTTATGATAAAAACGATCAAATGGCAGGCTTTGGAGTTGTAATGCCTTCACTTGGTTTGGCAAATAAAAAGAGCAACGGTAAACTATTCCCATTTGGTTTTTTAAGAATTTTAAAAGCTTTAAAAAAGTATGACACAATTGATTTTTATTTTATTGGAGTAGATCCAAAACACCAAAACAGAGGTGTTGCTGCTTTAATATTTGAAGATGGTATTATAACAGGTAATAAACATGGTGTAAAATGGGCAGAAACAGGTCCTGAACTTGAAGATAACATGCAAATTCAGTCGGTTTGGAAAGACTTTGAGTATGTTGACCATCGCCGTAGACGTTGTTATAAAAAAGATATTTAAATAAAAAATGAGAGATTATTTCTCTCATTTTTTTATATTTATTTTACATATTCTAATTCTTTTTCATCCACTAAATTATCTGCTGGAAAACTAATATAATCAAACAATGTTTTAAAACCTAAATAAATTAAAGGTGCATAAACAAAGGCTGGAATTGTAATCCAAATTACTGGCATATAAGGATCTTTCATAAAACTAGGAACTAACATTTCAATCATAAAAGCTGCTCCTTCAAATGTTTCAGGAATTCCAAAAACAAAGGAAAAGTTTCTTATATTTCGGTCATAAAAGAGTCCTTTATCACCTAATAATCCATTACTACTTGCATATTGTTCAACATCATTTAACCAGCCAATTTCATACAAAACTAATTCATTTAAAAACAAAATAGTTAATGCACATAAAACTGCTATTGGTAAATAAAACATTCTTTTACTATCAAATGTATGAATTTTATAAAATAGTAATAAAAATGATATTAAAAACAATAAATAATGAACTATATAAAATCTAATTGTATCAAATGAAAATAGTCCCATTTCATATGTAACTGCAATACTATCAAATTGCCCCATAATTATTTCAGAAGGCCAAAGTAATGCTAAAAATCCACCTAAAAAGCCAAATATTGTCATATAATCAAGCACGTATTTATTTCTAAATATTAATGTAGGCAAAAATAATACTGCTGACATTGCACAAACATTTTCTAATGTTATTTTTCTAAAAATAGCAGGCTTATTAAAAAGATCAGGCTCATTTTCAACATTAACACCATTATAAGGGAAAAATAGCGGCTTAATAATATGCAGCAATAATGCTATTAATGCTAATATCATTATAAATTTTAACCGTTGTTTATTAGTTTTATTATTTAAAAATCTAATAATTATAAGAGATACTATTGTTAATAACGGAATATAAAATAAATAAAACTTTAAAAATTCCATTGTATTTCCCCCTATATGTATTAATATAAAAAAAGATGTCTTTTAAAAAGTACGTAATTAAAAATACTTTTTAAAAAACATTATTTTATCTTTTTTCACGATGTAGTGTATGTTTTCTTTCTCTTGGACAAAATTTCTTAATTTCAAAGCGTCCTGGAGTATTAGTTTTGTTCTTATCTGTATAATAATTTTCTTCTCCACACTCTGTGCAGATTAATCTAACTAATTCACGCATAATATCCCTCCAAATCAATTTATATTATATCAAAACAATCTGTTTAATTCAATCTTAAAGTGTTATTAAAATAAACTTATTTCGTAATCACAAATTTCACCATAAAACTCATGGTCATGTGATACTAAAATTAATGTACCTTCATAAGTCTTTAAAGCATCTTTTAATGCTTCTTTTGCATTAACATCTAAATGATTAGTAGGCTCATCTAATATTAACACATTTCCATAATTATTTTTCATTAATGCAAGTTTAATTTTCATTTGTTCCCCGCCTGACAATGTATTAATAGGTCGATTAGCTTTTTCATAATCAATGCCATAACTTGCAAGCAAACTATAAATATCTGTTTTATCAAAGTTATAATAAACATTATTAGTAACAGCAAATGCTGAGTCATTTATTAAATAAAAATCATCTTGTGCTAAATAATTAAACTTAGCATTTTTATCCCACTTAAATTCACCACTAATTTTAGGTATTTCTTCTAATACTGTTTTAATTAATGTCGATTTACCAACGCCATTATAACCTGTAATAGCAACCTTTTCTTCATTTCTAATTGTAAATGAGATTGGTTCAATTAAACTTTGATTATTATAACCTATTTCTAAGTTTAAAACCTTTAAAACTTCTTTTCCAGTTCTAAGTTTAATAGGAAAACTAAAAGTATATGATAACGGATCTTTTCTTTTTTCAATTACTTCGATTTTTTCTAACATCTTTCTTCTACTTTTAGCTCTTTTAGAAGTTGATGCTCTTGTAATATTTTTATTAATAAATTCAGTTGTTGCTTTTATTAATCTTTGTTGAGCTTCATACTCTTTATCATAATGTTCATTTCTAATTTTACTTTCTTTTAAATAAAAATCAAAATTACCGTTATACCTATTAATCACTTTATTGTTTAAGTCAAAAATAACTCGAGCTATATCCTTAGCAAACACTTCATCATGTGTTACAACAATAAAAGCTCCATCATATTCATTTAAAAACTTTGTTAACCAATCAATATGGCTTTTATCTAAAAAGTTTGTAGGTTCATCTAGTAAAATTAAATCATTTTCTTCTAAAAGTAACTTACCTAAAATTATTTTAGAACGCATACCTGAACTTAAGTGTTTAATCTTTTTATTTAATACTTCAATATTTAGACCAAGTCCATTAATAATATTACTTATTAGTGATTTTATTAAATAAAAATCTTTATCTAATAAATAATCTTGAATGCTCTGGGCATAATTAAGTAACTTATTAACTTCATTTTCATTTAAATTATTAGTTGCTATTTTATTATAAAGATTATTCATCTCTTCTTCTTTATTAAATAGTTCAGTAAAAACATCATATAAATAATCTTTAACAATCATTTCAGGATTTAGTTTCATATATTGATCTAAATATCCAATTTTGATATTAGGTTCATAAGTAATACTACCACTATCAGGAGTTAACTCTTTAGCTACTAACTTTAAAAAAGTGGATTTACCACTTCCATTTGGACCAATTAAAACAATGTGTTCATTTTTTAATATTCTAATTGATACATTATTATATAACTCTTCTAAATTGTATTTAAACTTTAAATCCTTAATATCAATCATTTTTAATTCCTTTTATAAACTTTTAATAAAATCTTCTAACTCATCTTTTAAAATAACATAATATGTATATGTTTTTTGAAAATCAATAAATTCTAACGTATTTTCATTAATATATCTTTTAGGACGTTCTTTAGTTGGATAAATTATAACAATTTTAGGCATACGACTTTTTACTAAGTGATTCATATGTAATATTTCACCTTTAGAACCATATGTTTGCCATAGCTTTTCACTATTAACAGTCATTTCTTTATTTGCACCAATATATTGATAGAAAATTAAATATTTTTTATCGTTATAAACAAAATATTTTTTATTATCAACTATTTCTACTAAACCATATTTATTAAATATTAAATCTGTTTCATCAACTATTTTGGCTTTTTCTTTGTTTTCATTAACTTTTTTAATTATTGAAAACACTATAAAAATAACTAGTAAAACTAATAAAACTATTAACATTTGGTTAGTAACACTTAATAAAATCATTTTATAACCGCCTAAATTTTATGTTTTTTAACACTTTCCAACTTATCATCATTAAATACACAATAGTGATTATATCTAATATCACTATATAAAACATCTTCTAAAAAGTAAGGGATATTTGAACATACCCCTGTATTTTCTTTATTTAAAAGCCAATCAATTTTTTTAAAATCTAAAATCCCCTCATTAGTTACTTTTGGTGTTTCATATTTAAAATCACCACTTAAATTAACTAAAAATACATGTAATCCCGAAGAAAATTCATGAACATCGTTCCAAGTAACAAAACCTTTATCTATAACTTTATCTTTTGCAACTTTAATATTTGTTTCTTCATATATTTCTCTAACAATTGCATCTAATATACTTTCATTATTTTTAACTTTTCCACCAACTCCGTTCCATGAACCCATCCATGGAGCGAAATTTCTATTAAGCATTAAAATCTCATCATCTTTTTTTAAAAATGCTAAAGTATATTTATACATAAAATGTCACTTCTTCCTTGTAATTTTAAAAAAATAGGAGTATTATAAAAATATCCGCATCCTTAGCTCAGTTGGTAGAGCAACAGACTCTTAATCTGTGGGTCGTAGGTTCGAGCCCTACAGGATGTAAATAATGTTATTTTAAAAGAGCTTTTGCTCTTTTTTTTATTTTATAATTCCTTTTTTATTATACATCTTTTTAGCTTTATTTAAAGTTTTAATATTACCATTATTAACAATAACCATTCCATCATCAGGAATTGTAAAGATCGGTTTTAAATATTTTTTTCGCATTTTACGCATTGAGCTTTTTTGTTTTTTTCGTCTTCGATAATGAACTTCAATAAAAAACTCATCAATATAACCTAAACCTGTTTTTTCTTCAAACTTAAAATACTCATTATCAGGTGAAATATGATACTTATTAAGCTGGATCATTGCTCCGGCTGAAGATCCAATAACAATCCCTTTAAAAGCCTTAAGTTCTTCTAAAATATTTTTTTCAATAATGCGCTTCATCATTAAATCAGGTGCACCACCTGGAAAATACAAAATATCAGCATTATTAATGCGTTCTACCATCTCATCATGATCAGTTTTATAATAATAAATCCAATTAATATCACGGATTCCATAATCTAAAAAGTTATTAGCAATCTTTTCGTAATACTCAGTTCCTTTATCATAAATTGAAAAATATTCTTCTTCAGTTAATTCATTAAAAAATGAAAAACCAAGGACAACTACTTTCATCTTTGGTTTTAATATTTGTTTTAATTCATCATATGCCCAAGCTTGATTTAAAGCACTTGAACGACTCATTAAAATATTTATCATTTTCGCATCTTAACTAAAGGAACAATAACCCCTTGATCGATTGCTTCTGGGAATGGATAAGGTTCTTCACGCATTCTTTTAAATAATACATAAATCAAACCTCTTTCTTGGTCGATTCTAGTTACGACACCTTCATCTTTTTCATTTTCCACTCTAACTTTTTCTCCAATTAAATATGTATGATCACTCCACGCCATATTTATCACGTTCCTTCCTTTAATATCATTTTATATTATATCATAAACTAAGTGATTTATTGTAATTATTTAATATTGAACCAATTAAATAGACTTTATTACGATCTGTTTTACCTTCTAAAACTTTTAATAACTTTAAAAAATCTTCATTTTTAACATTTTCCAATAAGTAAGTTAAGTTATATCCATAATAAGGACTATTAATATCATGAAGGTCTTTTAAATAATCGATTAAATCTTTATTTTGAGTTAAGTATTTAAATACATTATTTAATATATCAGGTATTTTAATTTTTTCAACTTTAGTATTTTTATTTTCAAGTTCATTATTAATAACAATTAATTTATTAATTTGCAAAGTCTTTAAATAATCAAAAATACTAAATAATCCTGTTTTTTGAAACTCAGGTTTCATTTTTACTAACACTTCTAATAAATCAAGCCTCCAATTGAAACGATCACTATGAATATTACCAAAATTTTTATCATGTTCAACTCTTATCTTATTAATAACTTCTAAGTTAAGATCTTTATATAATTTTTGTAGTAATAGAGAAATATTTGTTTGCTTAAACTTCTTATTAATAAAATGTGATAATTTACTTATTATCGCATTTTTTTCTTTTAAGTAACTAGATTTTAATTCGTTTAAATCAACAACATAACTATTTACTCTTAAATTACCATTTTTATTTTTAATATATATTATATATTCAAACTTATCATATGTTAAATTATCTGTTTTTATAACTGCATAACCAACACTACTTCTTCCATATCTTCTATTAATAGGATGACCTACAATATCATTTCTAATATATTTTAATCGGTTTAATATTTCGTTTTTATTAATATTAATATGACTTTTAGAATTAGTAATTTCTAAAGTAAAATCATATAATGAGTCAATCGCAACAAAAAGACTTTGTAAAAGCCCGAAAATACTTAAATAAATTGCATCATTATCTACTTCTTCGTTTTCATTATGATAATTAATAATTTTATCAATCCGATTAATTGTTTCATATGCAAATGCTAATTTAACTTTACGAAATTCATCTTTTTCTAATTTAATATAATTTTCAATTATTTTCATTAAGATTACCCTTTACTTGTTCAATTAATTCTGAAACAGATATTTTCCGGTAAATATCACCTTCAATAAAATTAACTCCTAATTTAACTAACTGGTTTGAATCTTCATTACTATTAACATTTCTAATAATTAAATCTATATTGTAATTAGCAAGCATCTTATTTAATAAATTGTAATAATCTTTCCATTTAGCACTATTATTATAATTTATATGAAGGGCTTTAAATTCCGAATTTAAAGCTGTATTAATATTAGTTGTTTCAAGCGTTATTCCATACTTAATTAATCTTTGAGTTCTAGCTAAATCCTTTTGTTTAGTTAAATTAATATCAACTAATATTTTTACAAACTTAGCTGGTATTTCATATTTTTTTAAAACGGCTGTAAAATGATTTTCAAATTCATTACTTAAAAACGTCTCTTTTGATATTGGAATTATCACATTTAAAAAATAATTAGTTTCTTTTTCTAGCATATGTAGAAAACTTGCGACAAATTCAATATGAAAATATTCTAAATCAACAAGTTTATTTCTTCTTTTAGCAATATTAATTAAATACTTATTATCAATATTTAAATTCGGTAAAAAGATTTCACTTTCATAATTTTTAACAACATTTTTTGATTTATCAATAATTTGATTAAATCTAATATTTAACTTTTTATTATTAATAGCTTCATTTAAATAATCAATAACTTGTTGTTCAAAAATATCTTCTTCATAATAACTAAATGTAAAATCAATAAAGTTTTGTTTATTTTGAAGTGATTTTAATAAAGCAATATCTAAATATCTATAAATTTTATCAATATTTTTTTCACTTGTTACAACCGGATATCTTAATACACCTGCATTAACTTTAAATTCTTCGAATTTTAAGACATTAGACTCTAGATGATTAATTACACTAAAGTAATTACTTAAGACCTTATTAACTGTTCTAACATCGTTAATATTTAAAACTAATAGTATTTGATTAAAATCATAACGATAAATTTTATCATCAGTAAAATGTTTTCTTGTTGCTTGAGCAAATTCTAAGAAAAATTTATTCATTCTTTCATTACCATAAATAGATCTTAAACCTTGATCTAAATTTAATAATACAAAAGTTGTTTTATCTTCTATAAAATTATTAAAATCATTTTCAAATGCACTTTTATTTAAAAGTTTTGTTTCTTTATCATAATTAGCTTTATAATTTAATTCTTCAGTTTTTAAATGATGCTTAGTTGTATCAATAAAATAACTAAAGATTGTTACTTCTTCATTTATTTTAACAGCAAATAAATACTCTAAAATAATTAAATCTTGATAACGATATTTAATAACATTTGTTTCGTTAGGATAATTAAATAATCTTTCAATTACTTTTTGATAGTTTTTAGCATCCTCTAAATCAACTTCTCTTAAGAAAAGTTCGATATGTAATTTAGGATCAATATTAAATAAATCTACTGCACCTTTGTTATAACTTGAACGGCCAATTGTCATTCTACGCATTGGCATAACAGGATTATTAATAATATCTTTTAAATATTTTGATTCATTATTTAATGTTTTATTATTAACTTCATCTAAAAGTCTTAAATTAATTATAATCGAAATTCCACTTAAAAGTTCATAGATTAAGCCTGGATCTTTAATAACTTCATCTAAATAAAAAGTTAAAACTGTATCTTTATTAATATAAATTGCATATAAATATTTAATATCATCTAAACTTGTTTTTTGCGTTAAAACATCTTTAGTTGAATTAAGATATTCAGGATCTCCAAAAACAGCTTTTTTAAGTTCAAGTGTTTCTCTAATTATTGTATTTTCAATATAGAAGTCAATAACTTTTTTATCGTATAAACGTCCCTTTTTATAATGAAAAAAATTAGATTCAAAATAATTATTAGCATATAAAATAACATCACTAAATTGATATTTTTTATCAATTTCAATGAAAAGTTGTCTTAAATATTCTCTAAAAGGAATATTTAGTTTAATATTTTTTGAAAATAATAACCACTCTTTAATCCAACTAAAATATTCAATATATTTAGCATCTCTTAATACTTGTGAAGTTTTAATTTCTGTAACTTTAATAACTTCTTTTGTTTTAAGTTCTGGTTTAGATTTTTCAACTCTTTTTAGTTTAGATAGTTTATCTTCATATAATTTAAGTGAAACTTGACTGTTTTGTTCTTTATATAATTTAATTATTTCATTATAAGCAAAAGTTTTAAACTTATTATCTAAATTATTATCAATTGCATTTTCATATTCCGCTTCAACACTATTAGCTTTCCTAAATTTCTTAGTTATTCTAAGTGATGCAATATAATAAACAATAGAATATAAATTATGAGCATTTTGGCTAATTAATTTTTCTACTTCTGAAATTACTAATTCATATTTTTCCTCTAAATAATAGATTTTAACTAATTCATTTAAATATTTATAATTAATAGTTAATTCAAATAAATCATTAATTATATCTTCACATTTTTCATAATTTCGTTTATCAGTATAATAATTTAACAACTCTTCATTTACATGGATTAAAATATCTTTTGGAATAATTTCTCTTTTTAAGTTTAACAAAACATCTAAATAATCATCTTTTAAAGCTTTTCTGAGCTCAACTTCATCTAATAATGCTTTATATTGTTCTAATTGTGGTAATAGTTCTTTACGTTTTAAAATAAATTCTTTAGCTTTTTTAAAATCACCAATATTTAATGCTGCAATAAATAATTCTGCATAAATATTAACGCGATATTTGGTTGCTTTTTTATCTTCTATTGTTTTTAAGTATTTCGTTGTTTCTTTTAAACCTAATTCAAAAATTTCTAATTCATTAGCAATTTTGACATAAGTTAAAAGCGCTCGTTCATATTCGAATTGAACAAGATTTTTAGTCAAAAACTCAGCAATAATATTGAGACTTTCTGGTTCACTTTTTAAACTTAAGATGTCAGTTAATTGCATTTTATTACCCCTTTATCATTTTTTCATAAATACTTTTAGCATTGTTTAAAAAATAGTTTGATAAATCTTTAAAATCATAATTTGTTTCTTTAGAAAACCCAATTTTATCTTTATATAAAGCAACATTAAACCACTGCATTGACTGATAGATAATAAAAAAGTTAATATGTTCTATTTCATTATCACTTGGTTTTCTATTGTTATATTTTTCAAATAAATAAAATGGATCATTCCAAAAACTTGCATATTCATAAAAAATATCATTATATGCAACATATTCTAAATCAATTAAAAGGGTTTTATCGCCACTATCAATAATATTAATACTTTGTAGGTCATTGTGGCATAAAACTTTTGGTTCATTTTCATATTTTTCTTTATATAATTTTAACCACCAATTTTTTATTTCAAAATATATATCAGGAATTGCATTTTTATCATTATAGCTTTCATATAAATTAAGACGATGAACTAAATTATAATCATCAATATTATCTACTTTAATATCATGAAGCTTTTTTAATGTATTAATTAATTTATTATCAACATCAACAATTGTTAAACCTTCAATATATTTAGAAAGTTTAGTTCCTGTTTCAGTATTAAAATATAAAAGTTCGCTAGTTATACTATGTTCTTCTAAAACTTTAGTAGCGTTATATTCATTTTCATAATTAACAAACTTATAAGCAGACATTCCACTTAATCTTATAACATATTTTAAATTATTAACTTCAAAATAATAATTGTAATTACTCATCCCTTGGTTAAATCTTTTAAAGTTTTTAATTTCTTCAGATTTAACATTTAATAACTTTTCAATTTTTAATTTTGCTTTTCTTTCCATTTATATCCCTCACCTTACCTCAGTTACATATATATATTTTAACATATTATCTAACTTTATAAATATTATATCATTTTATCATATTTTGGGTTATAATAGTTTTAGTATTATAAAAGAAAGGATATTTATATGGATAAAGATATTATTATTAATTATGAAGAATTATTTAAGGATGATGAAAGTAATAAAAACGACAAAAAACTTCCTGACCAAACAAATAAAAGTGTTTTAACAATTGTTTTATATGTAGTTTTATTTTTTCTTGGGTTAGCCCAACTAGTAGTTTATCCCTTTTTAACAATTAAAGATAGTGCTTATTTAGTTTTAGAGCAAGCTACTTTAAGAAATGCTGATAATTACTTATATGTTATAAATGAAGATGATTTAATAGAATTTAATGATGAATTTAATATTAATGAATCCTACATTTATATAAAAGAGGGTGTTGCATATATTACTTATTATGATGAAATTATTAATGATCGTAATAACTTTGTTTTAAAAATTCCTGATATTATAAGCGGAAATAGAATTTATTTTTCTGATAATATTGATCCTGATATTGAAGAAGATAAAGTCATTATTAATTATGCAAATAACTTATCAATTGAAATAGAAAATCCTAATAGAGACGTTATTGAAAATCAATTTACATTCTCACAACAATCAATTCTTATAACTGTATCTTATCTAATTGTTGCTGTTGCATTATTTATTCCAAACTATAATAAGATTAAATTTGACTATAGTTTAATTCAAAAGCATTCTAAAGAAAAACCTTTTGTAACTAATATGATTCAATCAGCACTATTATTAATTGCAGTTTCTATGGGAATTGGTATTATTACCCAATTGGTTGGTACAATTTTTAACTTTTCTTCTATTTCTGCTAACCAAGAGTCAATTAATATGTTAATGAATTCAAAATATGCGATATTAACTTTAATTACTGTTACATTTATTGGTCCACTTGTTGAAGAGTTAGTATTTAGAGGTGCATTTTTTAATTTAATTAAAAATCCAAAAATTGCAATTATTGTTTCTTCAATTACTTTTGGATTAATTCATATCACAACAGAAATTATTAATTTATCAAGTGGTTTTGATTTTATTACAATAATGCAAATACTAGTATTTAGCTTACAATATATTGGTATGGGAGCATTTTTAGGCTATTTATATGAAAAAAATAACCGCAATATTGTTTTTATATACGGTGTTCATGGTTTATATAATTTGTTAGTATCAATCTTACAATTTGTTTAATAACGTTTTAAAAATAAATAGCTGGTCCAAATTTCAAAATTGAAGTTTAGACCAGCTTTTTTTAATGTTTATTTAAAATTTTTAATGCTTCTTTTAAATTATATAGTTTAGCATAATCAGTCGCACTATAATTATAACGATCATATTGCGGAATACTTCCATTTTTTAATAAATGATCTAATAATTTATAGTCTCTATTAATTGTTGCAAGTGTAATTGCTTGTTTTTTTACTAATCGTTCATATTTAGGTAACATTTGATAATTAGTAAGTAAAGTTTGAATTTGATATTTATCGTGTAATATCGATAAATCTAGTGGTGTTTCATTATTACTATTTTTAATATTAATATAACCATCACTATTAAGCAGTGCTAAAACTGTTTCTCTTGTTCCAAAACGGGCGGCATTAAAGATTGGTGTTTCAAATTCATTGTTCATTAAATTAGGATTTAAGCCTTCACTAATTAAAAAGTATACTAATAGGTCATTAGTTGTTTTAGTGGCGTAATGAAGCAAACTATTACCCTTATCATCTCTAATTAAGAACGATTGATTACTTATATTTAAAATATACTTAATAATTTCTATTTTACTTGATAAAACTGCATAATGAATGGGATATTCACCTTGGTATGTTTTTTCTAATATATTTGCATCATTTTCAATTAACAAATCAAGCATTTGTTTAATCCCTTTTGCAGCAGCTAGATGAAAAGGAGTTTCACCTTTTTTATTTTTTAAATTTATATTAGCATAATTAATAATTAATAATTTAGCAATTTCAATTTTACCTTTACGAGCACAATCAAAAAAGGCACTCTCACCTTCATCATCAACTAAGTTAACATCAATTTCTCTATTTATTAATTCATAAATAGTTTCATAGGCATTACCTAATACCGCATAATGTAATAATGATTTGCCATTATCATTTTGCATGTTAATATCATAGTTATTATTTTTAAAATATTCAATATCATTAATCATTGCACGTTCAAATACTGTCATAGGTATAAAGATCGAAATCTTATCCTCCTTTTAATTAATATGCTACTATTATAATATCATATATTTTATTAAAATTTAATAAAAAAGAAAAAGGTCAAAACTAATTTGACCTTTTTGTATGTTATGATTTTTTAACAGCCTCTTTTAATAATTTACCTGCTCTGAAAGCTGGAGTTTTTTGTTCTGGTACAGTAATTTGTTCCCCTGTTCTTGGGTTTTTACCAACTCTTTCTGCTCTTAAACGAACTTCAAAAGTACCAAAACCTGTTACAACAACTTTTTCCCCTGTAGCAAGAGTTTCTGTAATTGTTTCTAGTAATGCATCAACAACATTTGCTGCTTCTTTATTAGTAACATCTGCTTTTAGTGCTACTAAGTGTACTAACTCAGTCTTATTCATCCATTTTTCCTCCCTAATATTTTTTTATAGTATATCATAAATATTTTATTAAAACAACAAAGAATACCCAATTTATCGCTTTATTGCCGAATAATTTAAAAATCTTCGGCTTTTAAATTTCTTTTAAGGAGAATTTCGATTGCATCTGTTACTGTAATTTTACCTTCTAATATTTTATATGCTACATTAATTAAAGGTAATTCTATATTATATTTTTCAGACAAGTTTTGTAATGCATAAATTGTTCTAAAGCCTTCAATCGTTTGAGTTGACCCTTCATAAATTTCAGCTTGAGTCATACCTTGACCAATTTTTTTACCACCTTGGAAGTTTCGTGAATTTTCACTTGATGCGGTAACAATTAAATCACCAATACCAGTTAAACCAAAGGCGGTTTCTTTTTTGCCACCCATAATTTCAACTACTTTAACAACTTCCAAAATTCCTCTTGTAATAACAGCAGCTCTGGCGTTTTCACCTAAACCAAGGCCCGTGGTTGCACCACTAATAACTGCAATTGCATTTTTTACAGCTCCACCAACTTCACTTCCAATTAAATCGGTTGATGTATAAACTCTTAAATATTTTTGATTAGAAAACATTTCTTGAACAAATAGTGCAAGTTCTTCATCTTCACTTGCACTAACAAGTAACGTTACTTGTCTTTCAATTACTTCTTCAGCATGACTTGGACCTGTTAAGGCCACAAAACCATTAATATTTTCATGATCTATTTCATCTTTTACAATTTCGGAAACACGTTTTAAAGTTTCAGGTTCAATTCCTTTTGAAACATTAATAAAAGTACTCTTTTTAGTAATATACTTATTCATATCTTTTAAAACTTGTCGCATTGCTTTTGTTGGAACTGCTAAAAGATAGATATTAGCAAAGTTAATTACTTCTTCTAAATTAGAAGTTGCTTTTATACTTTCATCTAATTTGTTTTTAAATATCGGATGAACATGATCATTATTAATAGTATTAACATACTTTTCATTAATTTCATATATTAACGAATCATAATTATTATCTTTAAGAACTTGGGCTAGTGTTGTTCCCCAAGCACCACCACCGATAATACCTACTTTCATAATTCTTCCTTCTTTCTTAATACTAATTTGATTGGTGTTCCAGTAAAGTCAATTTTATTTCTTATTTGATTATTTAAATATCTCATATATGAAAAGTGTACAAACTTTTCATTATTAACAAATAATAAAAATGTGGGTGGTTTAGTGTTTACTTGTGTTATATAACTAAAGGTTGCTTTTCCTTTATTGTGAGTTGGTGTTGGATTCATCGCAAGTGCTTCTTGTAATATTTCATTTAAAACACTCGTTTTAATTTCTTTATTAAAGTTTTCATAAGCTTTATCAATTGCTGGAAACAATGTTTTAATTCGCTCATTTTTTAAAGCTGATGTAAATACAATTTCCGCATAATCTAAAAATGGAAATTCATCTCTAATTCTTTTAACAAATTGTTGCATAGTTTTATCATCTTTTACAACTAAATCCCACTTGTTAACAACAATAATGACTGCTTTATTAGCCTCCATTGCATAACCTACGACATTTTTGTCTTGCTCAACAATTCCCTCTTCACCGTCAATAACTAAAAGTACAACATCAGCATTTTCAATTGCTCTAACACTTCTAATTACACTATAACGATCGGTTGATTCATAAATACGACCACGTTTTTTAATTCCTGCCGTATCAATTGCGGTATATTTTTTACCATTATATTCAAATCTCGTATCAATCGCATCAGTTGTTGTTCCTGAAATTTCACTAACTATTACTCTATTTTCACCTAAAATACTATTAGTTAATGATGATTTACCAACATTAGGTCTTCCAATAATTGCAAACTTAATTGAATCATCAACAACAGGAGTATCATGATCCCCCATCTTTTCAATTACTTTATCTAATAAATCACCCATTCCAATTCCGTGTTGAGTAGAAACGGCAATTGGATCGTCAAATCCTAATTGATAAAAATCATAAATATTTGACATTTGATTAATATCATCAACTTTATTAACTGCTAAAATAACAGGTTTTTTAGTTTGATATAATAAATTAGCAATATATGTATCACCTTCAGTAACACCCGTTTTACTATCAGTTAAAAAGATAATTAAATCGGCTTCATCCATTGCTAAATTTACTTGTTCTTTAATTTGACGCAAAAAGGGCAAATCGATAATATCGATGCCCCCTGTGTCAATTACATTAAATGATTTTGTTAACCATTCTGCTTTTGCATAAATTCGATCTCTGGTAACACCTTCAACATCATCAGTGATTGATATTCTTTCACCAACAATGCGGTTGAAAAGACTCGATTTTCCAACATTAGGTCTACCGACTATTGCTACTACAAACGGCATTTAATCACGCCCTTATTATTCTTTAAATTCATCTCCGAATAAGTCACCAATTGTTTGTCCGGTGCTTTCTTCATCATCTGTTTCTAAGTATTTTTCAAAAGATTCACGATCTTTTTGTTCTTGATATTTAACAATTGATAATCTTAATGTCCATGTTTTAGGATTTGCATCAATAACAATGGCATTTTCAATTTCATCACCATCTGAGAAGTATGATGTAATTTGGTCTGGATTACCTTTAATTGCTTCTTTAGCTGGAATAAATCCTTCCACGCCATCAACAATTACTTCTAATCCTTCTTCTTTAACATTTCGAACTTTGGCTTTTACAACTTCACCACGTTTAAAATTAACATTTTTCCAAGGATTATCTTCTAATTGACGTTTTGATAAACCAATTTTTTCATTTTTAGCATCAATTCTAATAATTGCTAATGTAATTTCATCACCAATATTAAAGAAGTCATGTAAATTATCATTTGGATTCCATGAATATTCATTTTTATGTAATAATCCACGAACATCTTTTTCAACTTCAACAATTAACCCAAATGGTAATTTTTGAACAATATTACCTGTAACATTATCACCAACACTATATTTTTCAGCAAAGTGCTCAAATGGTGTTGGAACTAATGCTTTCATTGATAAGTCTAATCTGTTTCCTTCTTTTTTAATAACTTTAACTTGGACTTCTTGACCTTCTTCTAAAACATCTTCTAATTTATCGATTCTATAATGAGATACTTGTGAAATTCTAAGTAATCCTACAATATTATCAAATCTAACATTAGCAGCATGTTTGTCTAAGCGATCAATTGTACCTGTTAGAATATCTCCAGTATTAATTGAATCTAATTCTTCCTGGCGAGCTTTTTGTCTTTCTTCAAAGGCTTCTTTTCTTGCTTGTTCAAAAATTTCTTTTCTTGAACCAATAATTCTTGTAAAACGACCTCTTCTTGAAGCTTCAATAATTTGAATTTCTAATTTTTGGCCTCTTAGTTCATTTTTCTTTTCAATTAGTTCATAGTCTAATAATGTATATGGTAAAAATACTTCATATCCTAAATATTTTAAAAGTAGACCTTTATCAACTGCTTTAGTTACCACCGCTTCTACGATGTCCTCAGATTCTACTAAATCTACTATTTTATTGAAGTTTTCATGTTTTATAATTGGCAATCTTGACATTAAAATTAATGGTGGTTCTTCAGTAATTTTTTGAATACGCCCTTTTACTACGTCCCCCTCTTTAATAACATTAGCAAAAGTATCCAATTCTGGATCATAATTATCAATGTGCATTCTTGCTTCGGTAAAATATTTAACATCTACCAAGATGGTATTATCAGTAACTTCAACAACTTTCCCTTCTACGATGTCTCCTACTTTTAATATTTTAATTTCCATCTTTCTCTATCTCCTTTTTTCTATCAAAATTATTATTTTTTCTACTACTTCATTGATAGTTAAATAAGTAGTATCTAATATTACTGCATCATCTGCTTTTTTGAGCGGTGATTCTTTTCTTGTTGAATCTTTTTTATCTCTAACTTTAATTTCTTCAATTATTTTTGAAATTGGAGTATTAATTCCTTTTTCAACATTTTCAGAATACCTTCTTTTTGCTCTTTCCTCAACATTTGCCGTTAAGAAAACTTTCAAATCGGCATCTGGTAAAACAACTGTTCCTATATCACGACCATCCATTACAACATCAATCCCCTGAGCAGCCCTTTTTTGTAACTCTACCATTTTAGCTCTTACATAAGGAAAACTAGAGACTAAGGAAACATTATTTGTAACTTCCTTTGACCTTATTTCTTTACTAACGTTAACACCATCTAAATAAATATTATCGTTAACATATGATATTGATATATTTTCTAAAAATTTATATTCATCTTCATTATTTAAATCAATCTTATTTTGAATCGCCCATAAGGTTACTGCACGATACATTGCTCCTGTGTCAATATGTGTCATATTTAGTTTTTTTGCCACAAGAGAACTTATTGTACTTTTTCCCGATCCCGCTGGACCATCAATGGCAACATGAAATTCTTTCATCGAAGTACCTCCCACTATTGTCTATTATAACATATTTTAAATATTTTGTTATTAATTTTTAGTTCTATATTTATTTGCATATAACTTTTTGATTTCATGAACCGTTAATTCACGATAACCGCCTCTTTTAATACCTTCTGGTGTTAAAAAATCATAGCGAATTCTAGTTAAGGTTTTAACGGGATGACCAATTGCTTCAAACATTTTTCTAATTTGGCGATTTTTTCCTTCAGATATTACTATTCTAAGTAATGTTGACTGATTCTTTTTATCAAGTTCAATGATATTAACCTCTTTAGGAATGGCTAAATAATTTTTATCAATTATAACGCCTTTTCTAAACTGATTTAATTTCTTTCTAACTATAATACCACTAACTCTGACATTGTATTCTTTTTCAACATCAAATTCTGGCCTAGTTAAAATTTTTGTTAGTTCCCCATCATTAGTTAAAAGCAATAAACCAGCTGTATCATAATCTAGTCTTCCAACTGGATAAAGTCTTTTATCTTTATATTCTTCCCCTAATAAGTCAAGAACAATTCTTCTATTTTTATCATCACTTGTAGTTGAAATATAACCGGTTGGTTTATTTAATAACACATACATTTTTTTAGCATCTTTAATCGGTTTATCATCAACTAAAACAACATCTTCTTCGCTTACTTTAGTACCAAGTTCAGTAACAACAACGCCATTTACTTTAACTCTGCCCTCAACGATCATTTCTTCGGCTTTTCTTCTAGAGGCAATATTAGATTTTGCTATAACCTTTTGTAATCTTTCCATAATAACTCTTCTTTCTCTAAAATAAAAAGGCTAAGGCAGCCTTATTATTTTTCTCTTGAAACATAACTTCCATCTGTTGTTGAAACAACAATTTTTTCACCTTGTTCAATAAATAATGGCACCTTTACTAATAAACCTGTTTCTAAAGTAGCATCTTTCATAGCATTAGTTTTTGTATCGCCTTTAGAAGCTGGGAATGTTTCAGCAACTGTTAATGTAACATTATCTGGTAAGTTAATACCTAAAACTTCAGTACCATTGTAAAATAATAGTTCAACATTCATTCCTTCATAAATGTATTTTAACTCTTCTTTAATATTATCTTCATTTAATTCAATTTGGTCATATGTTTCATTATTCATAAAAACATGACTTGAACCATTTGCATATAAATACTGCATTTTTTCACGACTAATCATCGCTTTTTTAACCTTAACACCAGCATTAAATGTATGGTCAATAATAGCTCCTGTTCTTAAATTTCTTAATTTAGAACGAACAAAAGCACTACCTTTGCCTGGTTTAACATGTAAAAATTCAATTACTTGATATATATTTCCATCAAATTCAATTGTCATGTTAGTTTTAAATTCGTTTGTTGAAACCACAAACATCACCTCTATCTATAAAATTACCATCTACTATTATACTATAAAAACAACCAAAATAGCAACTATTGTTATTTAAGTTGTAATATTTCAATCATTTCATTAACTACATGTTCAATATTATTTTGGTTATTATTAATAATGTGGGTTGAAAAATCACGATATTTTAAAAACCTACTTTGAGCAATCTCTTCAACACTCATACTTTCATAAGCAATTTTTGGATATTCATTTTCTAATCTTTTTTCTAAAACTTTATTATCAACATCTAAATAAAAAACGAATCCATTTAATAACTTTTTATTATCTCTATTTAAAACAACAGCATCATTACAGGCAATTACTAATTTTTCATCAGTAAATTTTTTTAATAAATTAGTTTCAGCATTACTAATTGTTTGAAAACCATAATGGCCAACAATTTCATCATAAAACATTAAAGCTTCCTTTTCAATTTCTGTATTCATATCTAAAAATTTATAACCAAGTTTTTCTGCTAACATTTTACCAATAGTGGTCTTACCACTTCCAGCCATACCGATTATATATATTCGTTTTTCACTCATAAATAAATTCCTCTACTACTTTCATTATTTCTTCATCTAAATTAGCATCTAGGGCATTAAAAACTTTACTATCCATTTGATTTAAAAACCAAGTTTTTTGCCTTTTAGCTAATTTCATTGATGCTCTAATAATTAAATCTTTTGCTTCTTCTAAACTAATTTCACCTTTTAAGTAACTTGCTAGTTCTCTATAACCAATAATATTTAATGAAATTCCTTTATCTAATAAAGCTTCAACCTCTAATATTAAACCATCTACTAACATTTGATCAAGTCTTACAATTAATCTTTCTTTTAATACTTTCCTATCTAAATCTAAATATATTGTTAGTATATTATAAAGTGGTTCATCTTTATTCTTTTTACTACTCCTTAAATCTTTATTTAAAGCTAAATGATATGCCCTAACAAGTCTTACTCTGTTATTAGGATCAATTTTAAGTTTAGGGTCTAAAACTTTTAACTTATTATATATTTCTTTACTACTTAAATTATCATAATCTTTATAATTATAACTATCATCTTTACTAAACTCATAATTATATAACGCAGATTTAATATAAAAACCCGTTCCGCCAACAATCATTGGCATTTTAATTTCATTTAATAGTTTTCTTACATCTTTTTGAAAATCAAAAGCAGTATAATCTTCTCCTGCATTTTTTATATCAAATAAATGGTGTTTAATACCTTCCATTTCATCTGCTTTAATTTTAGCTGACCCAATATTTAATTCTTTATAAACTTGCACTGAATCGCCATTAATTACTTCCGCATCAATCTTTTTAGCAAGTTCAATTGATACCCTAGTTTTACCTGATGCTGTAGGCCCAACAATTACTATTACTTTTTTCATTAAACAACTCTCCTAAACATACGTTCAATTTGATAGTGAGTAAGTTTAACAACTGTTGGTCTACCATGCGGGCATGTATAAGGGTTTTTGGCCGCTCTTAAGCGTTTAATTAAACTATCAACTTCTAAGTCTGATAATTTATGATTAGCCTTAATTGAGGCCTTACAACTAATATCTTTTGCTAGTTCGTTTAATAATTTAGCAATACTTACTTCTAAGCTATTATTTATATCATCTAAAATTTTAGTAATAGCATCTTCTAAATCCTCATTTAAAATAACGTTAGGATGACTAATTAAATTAAAGTCTTTATCAAATTTAAATCCTAAATTATTAAAAGTCTTAATATTTTCATTAATTAAACTAATATCATCTTTTGTTAATTCTAAATTTAAAGGCATTAATAAATTATGTTTAATTATTTCTAAATTATTTAGTTTTTCTAAATAATATTCATAATTAACACGCTCTTCAGCTGCGTGTTGATCAATTAAATAAAGACCATCTTCATTTTGAAAAAGTAAATATGTTGACGCTAAATTACCAACATAATCAAAATCAGGAAGTTTTTGAACTAAGACTTCCTCTTTGTTTGGCTTAATTTCTTCGTTATAAATAAAATCTAGAGTTTCTTTAATATATTTAGGTTCTTCTAAAATCGTTTTATCAACAACACTAATACTTTCAGAAATTTTAAGTGGATTGTCACTTAAAGTTTTTTTAACTATTTGTTCAAGTTGATATTTTAAAAGTGATTCATTACTAAACTTAACTTCTAACTTATTTGGATGAATATTAACATCTAGTAAATAAGGGTCCATCATAATTGAAACAATAGCAATCGGATAACGATTAGTCATTAAATAACCAGAATACCCATCAATAATTGCTTGGGTAATAGGAAAGTTTTTAATATATCTTCCATTAACAAAAAGTGATATATCTTTTCTATTTGATCTAGTAATTTGGGGTGAAATTAAATAACCTTTTACTTTAATATTACTAAATTCTTCATCAAAAGTTTTAATATCTCTTAAAATGTTTGTTCCATATATTTGTCTAATTAAACTATAATAATCACCATTGCCATATGTTTCTTTAACTAATTTATTATCAATTTTTAAAGACATTCTTATATCGGGATTACTCATTGCAAGTCTGTCAAATGTATCAATAATAGCGGCTCTTTCACTATACTCACTCTTTAAATACTTTAATCTTGCCGGTGTATTGTAAAATAAATCTCTTACAATAATTTCTGTTCCTTCATTTAAAGTTGCCATACCATTATCAATTAAATTTGAATTTTCATACGTTACAAAATGGCCATTATTATTTTTTTGGCGTGATTTTAATGTAATTTTACTTACAGATAAAATTGCAGCTAAAGCTTCACCTCTAAATCCTAATGTTTTAATATGACTTAAATCATATTCATTAGATATCTTTGATGTTGCATGACGAAAGAATGCTAATTTAGCATCTTCTTCATTTAAACCAAAGCCATTATCAATAACTTTAATTTCTTTTAAACCGTTATTAATAAGTTCAATTTCAATAACTGTCGCATTAGCATCGATTGAGTTTTCAACTAACTCTTTAACAACTGATGCTGGTCTTTCGACAACTTCTCCAGCAGCAATCATATTAGCTAGTTTTTCATCCATTTGTTTAATAACTGACATATAATCCCTTACTTTTTAACTTTATTTTGAATATTTTTTAAATAAACTAAAGCCTCTATTGGTGTTAATTGATTAATATCAAGACTTTCTAACTCATTAATTACTTCTTCATAAATTGGTTTAATATTTGTAGTAATTGTAACTTCTTCTTGATAATTAAATAAATCAATTTCAATTTCTCTTTTATTTTCTTCTAAAGCATTTAAAATAACTTTACTACGTTCAATTAACTCTTTTGGTAAATTAGCAAGAGCTGCAACTTGAATACCGTAAGAACGATCTGATGCTCCTTCTTCAACTTGATGTAGGAAAGTCATCTTATTATTTTCTTCAATCGCTTTAACATGGAGATTAGTAATATTACTATATGAATTCGAAAGATTAGTTAACTCATGATAGTGAGTAGCAAAAAAGGTTTGAGCTTTTATTTTATTAGCAATATATTCAATAATTGCTTGTGCTAATGCCATTCCATCATAAGTTGCTGTTCCTCTTCCAATTTCATCAAATAATATTAATGAATTTTCAGTCGCATATTGAATCGCTTCGTTACTTTCAACCATTTCAACCATAAATGTTGATTTACCAGCACTTAAATCATCTGATGCTCCAATCCTTGTAAATATAGCATCATAAACTGGCATAATTGCCTTATCTGCAGGAACAAATGAACCTATTTGCATCATATATACAATTAATGCATACATTCTCATATAAGTAGATTTACCACTCATGTTAGGTCCTGTAATTAAAAAGATTTCACTTTCATTCATTTTAATATCATTAGCAATAAAATCAGTAAACTTTTCAACAACTGGATGTCTTCCTTTAATTACTTCAACTTCTTTTGTTAAAGTATTAATAACTGGTCTTTTATAACGATTTTTCTCAGCTGTAATAGCATGCGATAAATATAGATCTATTTTACTAATTGTTTGACTTAAGTGTTGTAATGAGTGTAAATACTTCTCAGTTTCTTCTCTTATACTTACAAATAATTCATATTCTAAATTAATTGCTCGTTCTTTAGCATTTAATATTAAATCTTCTTTTTCTTTTAATTTAGGTGAAATATATCTTTCACTATTAGTTAAAGTTTGTTTTCTTTCATAACCTTCAATATCACCTAAAGCAAGTGATTGCGCTTTACTTATTTCAACATAATACCCAAAAACACGATTATAACCAACTTTTAAGTTTTTAACTCCAAGTCGATCTCGTTCTTCTTGTTCAAAACGAGCTAACCATATTTTAGAATTATCATTGATATCTCTTAATTCATCTAATTCTTTATTATAGTTATCTTTAATAATTCCCCCTTCTTTTAGTAAAATTGGGGCATCTTCTATTAAAGATTTTTCTAATAAATCTCTTAATTCATTATGCTCATCAATATTATTTGCTAACTCATCAATTAAAGGATTATTATATTTTGATAAAACATCCTTTAGCGGTTTTAATAATTGTAATGTTAATTTTAATTGTATTAAATCACGCGGATTAACACTTTTAAATGATATTTTACCAACTATTCGATTAATATCATAAACACCTTTTAAATAACTAATTAACTCATCACGATGTAAAATTGGTTGAAATGCTTCAACTAAATTAAACCGTTCATTTAATATTTTAGGATCTTTAATAGGATAATTCAATTCATGCTTTAAAAGCCTTGCTCCCATCGCGGTATTAGTATTATCAATATGATAAAGCAATGTAGTTTTAATATTATTAGTATTTGACTCTAATATTTCCAGATGTTTTTTTACTTGATAGTCAACATTTAAATAATTAATATTTTCAACCACTTCAATTGGTTGCAAGTGACTAAGTGGTTGCATTTGTGTTTCACTTAAATAATTTAATAAGTGTCTTGCTCCAATTAATTGGTCTTTACTTAAATTTTTACTCCATTTAGTATCATGATTATTATAGTTTTTATGAATTGTAACATATACATTGCTATTTTCTAAATCTTTAATTAAATTTTGATCGGATTTGTTAGCCATAACTAACTCTTTAATTTGAAGTGATTTAATATGGTTAACTGCATCCTTTTTATTTAAATTACTAATTTGATAAGACTCACCTGTTGATATATCAGTATATGTTAATAAATACCCTAATTCTTGTAATAAAAGACTTCCAATAAAATTATTACTTTTTGAATTTAACATCTCATCTTCAAAAACAGTACCTGGTGTAATAAGTCTTACAACTTCTCTTTCAACTAAACCTTTTCCCGGCTCAGTAATTTGTTCAGCAATTGCTATTTTAAATCCTTTTTCAATTAATTTTTGAATATAAGGTTTAACTGAGTGATACGGCACACCAGCCATTGGTATTTTTTCACCAGCATCTCTTGCTGTTAGTGTAATTTCTAATTCTTCTGATGCTTTAATTGCATCATCAAAAAAGAGTTCATAAAAGTCCCCTAACCTAAAAAAGACTAGCGCATCAGCGTAGTCTTCTTTAATTTTTAAATATTGTTGAATCATTGGGGTATAAGTCTTAGTGTTTTTTGTAGGCATAATAGTCCCCCTTTAATTTTTATGAGAAGAGACTTCTAAAGAAATCAAGTATCTTAATTATAAATCCTGGTAAATTTGATTCAATTCCCGGTGTATTATTTCTTGTTATATATCCATATGCTAATAATGCTATTAATAAACCAACAATAACGGTAACAACCATTGTTATTAAGACTGCTTTAAATGTTTTTTTGCTTTTTTCTTCTTGAATAGTTTCAGCAATTTCCATTAAGCCCTCTTCATTATCTTTAGTGTTATGTTCTAATTCTGGTCTAAATTGATTTTTCTTAGTACCAGAAAATTCATAAACATTAATAACTGTTTTTTCAACTGAATTAATATCAAACTCTTTTGGCTTTTTAACAAAAGTAACATCTTCTTCTATAGCTTGTTCTTCTTCAACAACCTCTTCTTCCACTAATAA